>Ga0335085_10000168_pt1 | contig 210135 bp, 186 predicted proteins | sample Lox_Sample_45_FD_206712 | JGI IMG/M metagenome (GOLD analysis project Ga0335085, IMG submission 206712) | Soil microbial communities from Loxahatchee National Wildlife Refuge, Florida, United States - Lox_Sample_4.5 | ecosystem: Environmental > Terrestrial > Soil > Wetlands | place: USA... | reverse complement strand
GGATTTCTGCGGAATCTCGAACCGTGAACGGACCGCGAAAAGTCTGACGCGCCGATGGAGAATCAAAGGTTTGGCGATAACCTACCGTTAGACGATCCCCCAACGGTCGCGGCCCCTTTATCCCAATACCCACACCCCTTCAAGACTGGCGCGCGCGCTCTGTACAGGTTCCTATACCCCGGTGAATCAATAAACCGGCAGCCTCGCGCAAATGCAGACCAGTAGCCCCAAGAAAAAGCGTGCGCGAAGGCGGGCGCGGCCCAAATCCCCGCGCGATGGGGCGCCAGTATTCGCGGCCATCGATTTGGGAACCAACAATTGCCGCCTCCTGGTGGCGCGCCCCACTGGGGCCGGGGGTTTTCGCGTGGTGGATTCTTTTTCGCGCGCGGTCAGGCTGGGCGAGGGGCTTGCGGAAACGGGCCTGCTGTCGCCCGCAGGCATAGAGCGCACGATCGAGGCGCTGAAAATTTGCGCCGAACATTTGCGCGCGAACGGCGTCACGCATCTACGCGCCATCGCCACCGAGGCCTGCCGCAGAGCCGCCAATGCGAGCGCGCTTGTGGCGCGCGTGCGCGCGGAGACGGGCATCGAACTCGACATCGTCACATCAGAAGAAGAGGCGCGGCTGGCGGCGCTGGGTTGCGCGCCCTTGATCGGCAAGCGCTATGACGGCGCGCTGGTGTTCGATATCGGCGGCGGCTCGACCGAACTCATCTGGATGCGCAAGATCAACGGCGCCGCCGAAACGATGTTTTCTGTTTCGCTCGATGCGGGCGTGGTCACGCTTGCCGAAAGGCTGGGCGCGGACCGGCCGTTCGCGGATTATCTTTCGGCCGTCTCGCCGCTTTTTGCCGATGCGCGGCGGGCGATGGAAAAGACGGCGCAATTCGACAGAACATCCCATCATCTGCTCGGCACGTCCGGTACGGTCACCACGCTGGCCGGCATCGCGCTCAGGCTTCCGCGTTACGAGCGCGCGCGTGTGGATGCGAGCTGGCATTCTTGCGCCGGGATTCTCGATATCGTGCAGCGCCTGTCGGGCATGAACCGGCCTGCGCGCGCGGCCATTCCCTGCATCGGCGAGGAGCGGGCCGATCTGGTGCTTCCCGGCTGCGCCATCTTCACGGCCATCCATGCCGAATGGCCCTGCGCCGAATTGCGCGTTGCCGACAGGGGCCTGCGCGACGGCATGCTGCGCGAGCTGATGGCAGAGGCGGCGGCTTGACGGAACGAAAGGCTTCGGGGCGGGGCGGAAAACCCGTTCGCGTGAAAAGCGCGAAGGGGCGCAGTGTCTCGTCCACGCGCTGGCTCGAGCGGCAGTTGAACGATCCCTATGTGCGCGAGGCGAAGGCGAAGGGTTACAGGAGCCGTGCCGCCTTCAAGCTGATCGAGCTGGACGCCAAATTCCATGTCCTGAAGAAAGGCGCGCGCGTTCTGGATCTGGGTGCCGCGCCCGGCGGCTGGAGCCAGGTGGCCGCGGCGCGGGGCTGCAAGATCGTGGCAACCGATATTCTGGAGATGGAGCCGATTGCCGGCGTCGAATTCATCCGCGCCGATTTCCTCGATCCCGATACGCCCGCGCGATTGAAGGAAGCTCTCGGCGGGCCTGCCGATGTCGTGCTGTCGGACATGGCCGCCCCCACCACCGGCCACCGCGCCACCGATCACATCCGCACCGTGGCGCTGCTCGAGGCCGCGCTCGACATGGCGGGCGAGGTGCTGAAGCCCGGCGGCGCCTTTATCGGCAAGGTGTTTCAGGGCGGCGCCACGGGCGAATTGCTCGCGCGCATCAAGAAGCAATTCGCCAGTGTCAAACACGTCAAACCGCCCGCCTCCCGCGCCGAATCGGTGGAGCTTTATCTGGTGGCGCAGGGGTTTAAAGAATGAGCGATTTGCTCGAACGTATGTGGCGCAACCCTGTGGGCGATTGGACCATCCGGGACGTTGACGCGCTTTGCCGTGCCCATAAGGTAAATTGCACGCCACCCACAGGCGGCGGTTCGCACTACAAAATCTCCCATCCGTCGCAGCGCGAAATACTCACGATCCCGTTTCGCCGCCCCATCAAGCCGGTCTATATTCGCAAGCTGGTACGGTTCATCGAGGCCGTGGGAGGCCATCATGGCGCGCCGTGAATATCCGGTCGTGATCGAGCCGCTGTCCGAAGAGGATGGCGGTGGCTTTCTGGCGACCGTTCCTGATCTGCCCGGCTGCATGTCCGATGGCGACACACGCGAAGCGGCGGCCCGCGCCATTGCCGATGCCATTAGCGCCTGGATCGAGGAAGCCCGCCGTCTGGGCCGCGAAATTCCCGAGCCTTCCCCGCATCTTGAGGTCGCCTAAACCCACCCTTGCCGAAGCGGGGGGAGGCTGGTATTCCCTCCGGGCTCCAAACGGAGCGAGCCGCCCATGACCATCCGCGAAGCCCTGACCTTCGACGATGTGCTCTTGGTGCCTGCGGCGTCCGAAGTCCTCCCCGGCCAAGTCGATACCAGAACGCGGCTCACGAAAACCGTCGAGCTCGGCATTCCGCTCATTTCCGCCGCCATGGACACGGTCACCGAAGCGGGCTTGGCAATCGCCATGGCGCAAGCCGGCGGCATGGGCGTCATCCACCGCAATCTTTCGATCGCCGAGCAGGCCGAGCATGTGCGCCGCGTCAAGAAGTTCGAAAGCGGCATGGTGGTGAACCCGGTCACGATCAATCCGGAGGCGACGCTTGCCGATGCGCTGGCGCTGATGGAGCGCTACCGCATCTCCGGCATTCCCGTGGTGGAGGATGCGCGCGGCGGAAACGCCGGCAAACTCGTCGGCATCCTCACCAACCGCGATGTGCGCTTCGCCACCGACACGCGCCAGCCCGTGCGCGACCTGATGACGAAGAAGCTCATCACCGTGCGCGAGGGCGTGGGCGCGGAGGAGGCGAAGAAGCTTCTGCATCAGCACCGCATCGAAAAGATATTGGTGGTGGACGCTTCCTATCGCTGCGTCGGACTTATCACGGTTAAGGACATCGAGAAGGCGCAGAAATATCCCAATGCCTGCAAGGACGAGCGCGGGCGCTTGCGCGTGGCGGCGGCGACGAATGTCGGCCCCGATGGCGTGAAGCGCGCGCTGGCGCTGATCGAAGCGGAATGCGACGTCGTGGTGGTCGATACCGCGCACGGCCATTCCAAGGGCGTGCTCGATACGGTCGCGGCCATCAAAAAGGAATCGAATTACACGCAGGTGCTGGCGGGCAACATCGCCACCGCCGAGGGCGCACAGGCGCTGATCGATGCGGGCGCGGATGCGATCAAGGTCGGCATCGGGCCGGGCTCGATCTGCACCACGCGCGTGGTGGCGGGCGTGGGCGTGCCGCAACTGACCGCGATCATGGATGCGGTGTCGGTGGCGCACAAAGCGGGCGTTCCGGTCGTGGCTGATGGCGGCATCAAATATTCCGGAGATCTGGCCAAAGCGATTGCGGCGGGCGCCGATGTCGCGATGGTGGGCTCGTTGCTCGCCGGCACCGAAGAAAGCCCCGGCGAAGTGTTTCTCTATCAGGGCCGCTCTTATAAAGGCTATCGCGGCATGGGCTCGCTGGGCGCGATGGCGCGCGGTTCCGCCGACCGTTATTTCCAGGCCGAAGTGAAGGACGCGCTGAAGCTGGTGCCGGAAGGCGTTGAGGGCCAAGTGCCCTATAAAGGCCCGGTCGGAACGGTGGTGCATCAGATCATCGGCGGGCTTCGCGCCGCGATGGGCTACACGGGCTGCAAGACCATCGAGGATTTCCATACAAACGCGAAATTCGTGCGCATCACCGGCGCGGGCCTTCGCGAAAGCCATGTGCATGATGTGATTGTCACGCGCGAAAGTCCGAACTATCCGGGTGGGCAGTAAAGTCGCGATGTTTTGGAAGCGCGCTCAGAACAGCGAATTTAAAAAAGTCGGACCTAATGGTGCTCGAAGCAAAAATGGCTTTTCTGTTCGCGTAATTTTTCGCGGTAATGTTGAATATGAGGAAGCTGGTTTATTCTGCATTGTTGAAGGCGAACTCATGGGATCAAAAGATGGAATCTATCTTTACAAAGATTCCAGAGGAAACAAGGCCTTCGAAAATTTGTCGCCGGAGCGAACAGGCGAGATATTTGCAAACATCCAACGAGCGCTCGAATTTCTCGGCATGGAAGTAGTGATTGTCTAGAGTTCTCTAGCTGGAAAAATGAAACCTCCCGCACGTATCCAGGCTGTCATCGATATTTTAGACGGACTGAACGCGACGGCGCAGCCCGCCGACCGCTATCTGCGCGATTGGGGCCGCACGCATCGTTTTGCAGGTTCCAAAGATCGCGCCTCCATTGGCGAGCGCGTTTTCACCATCTTCCGCCATCGCGCGGCTTTTTCGTGGCGCATGCAAAGCGAGCGTCCGCGTGCGCTGGCGATTGCGTCCTTGCTGCATGAAGGTTTCGACGAGGCCGCGCTGGAAAATATCTTCAACGGCGAGAATTATGCGCCGCCGAAACTGAGCGAAGAAGAACGTGCATCCGTTCTGGTGCCGCCAAAGGATTCTCCGCCGCTCCATGTGCAGGGCGAATTTCCCGAATGGCTGCAAGGCAAGCTGAGCGAACGTTTCGGTGAAAGTCTTCTTCCGGAAATGAGAGCGCTGGTCGAGCGCGCGCCGGTGGATCTGCGCGCCAACACGCTGAAAATTTCGCGCGATGCGCTGCTCTATCAATTGCGCAATGAATATGAAGGCGCGTCCGCCACGCCCTATTCGCCGCTCGGCATTCGCATTCCGCAAAGCGAAGCCTCCGCAGCACTCGGCAAAAGCGAGGCATTCGAAAACGGTCTCTTCGAATTTCAGGATGAAGCCGCACAAATCGCTTCGCTTCTGTGCGGTGCGAGGCCCGGAATGCGTGTGCTCGATTCCGCGGCAGGTGCGGGCGGCAAGTCGCTGGCGCTTGCCGCGGCGATGGAAAACAAAGGTGAGATCGTCGCCCGCGACATTCGCCCCGATGCGCTTGCCCGCCTTGCCGGGCGCGCGGCCCGCGCCGGCGTCACGATTATCCACAACGATCTGGGAAGCGCGCCGTTCGACCTCGTCCTCGTCGATGCGCCCTGCAGCGGCTCGGGCACCTGGCGCCGCCAGCCCGAATTGAAATGGCGGCTCACCCCCAACCGCTTGGAACAATTCACCAAAACCCAGGATCAGTTGCTGGCCGAAGCCGCATCCAGCCTCAAGCCCGGCGGACGGCTCGTCTACGCCACCTGCTCAGTCCTGCCATGCGAGAATGAAGGCCGCATTGCCGCGTTTTTAGAAGCCCATTCAGGCTTTTCGCTGGTGCCGGCGGCGCGGCTTTGGCGCGACATTACGAGCCAAGAATCGCCCCCCGGCATGGGTGAATTCTTCCGTGCTTCTCCTTATCTTACGGGCACCGATGGCTTCTTCGCGGCCGTGCTGGCCGGTCAGGGATAGATAATGTCGAAATTCGTGCGCGGGATTTTCGCCGCAACCGCTTTTGCCCTCATTGCCGCTCCGGCTTTGGCCCATCCCTCGCCGATCTCGCGTTCGCGCGCCGCCGAAGACAAGGGCCAGATCGCCCAAGCCCTGCTCGTGATCCAGTCGGCGATCGTGGCGCATCCCGGCGATCCTGCGAATTACATCGCGCTTGCCGATCTCTATAGCCGCACCGGCCATCCCAATGCCGCGATCAAATATTACGACGACGCGCTCTTCATCGATCCCATCGACAAGGCGGCGCTGAAGGGCATGGCGCTGGCCGATATTGCGGTGGGCGATTCCCCGAACGCGGCGAAGAATCTCGATCTTCTGGAGCGCACCTGCGGGGCGCGCTGCCCGGAATCGGTTGCCGTGCGCGATGCGATGCAGAAGGCCAAGATGCCGGAGGCCGATGCCGCCGTCACGCCGCTGGACAAGCATTGAACCGCATCTTATAGGCGGCCATGGCTGCTCCCGTTCTCGTCATCGATTTCGGATCGCAAGTCACCCAGCTGATCGCGCGGCGTGTGCGCGAGGGCGGTGTCTATTGCGAGATCGTGCCTTATAACAAGGCCAAAGAAGCGATTGCGGCTTCAAAACCCAAAGCAGTGATTCTGTCGGGCGGGCCCGCCAGCGTGACGGAAGCCCATACGCCGCGCGCGCCGGAGATTGTCTTCAAGCTCGGCGTGCCGGTGATGGGCATCTGCTACGGCCATCAGACGATGATGGCGCAATTGGGCGGGCGCGTGGAGCCGTCGAATTCCCGCGAATTCGGCCGCGCCGAGATCGAGATCGTGGGCCAGAGTCCGCTGTTCGACAATATCTGGCCGCTCGGCGCACATGACGATGTGTGGATGAGCCATGGCGACAAGGTCGCCGCGATCCCTGCGAGCTTTCATGTCGTGGCGCGCAGCGATGCGGCGCCGTTCGCGATTGTCGCCGATGAAAAACGCAAATTCTATGGCGTGATGTTCCACCCCGAAGTGGTGCACACGCCGAAGGGCGCGGCGCTGCTCGCCAATTTCGTGCAGAACATCGCGGGCATCGCGCCCGACTGGAACATGAAAGCCTTCCGCGCCGAGGCGGTCGCGCGCATCAAAAAACAAGTCGGCAAATCGCGCGTGATCTGCGGGCTGTCCGGCGGCGTCGATTCATCGGTCGCTGCGGTGCTCATCCACGAAGCCATCGGCGACCAACTCACCTGCATCTTCGTCGATACCGGATTGATGCGCGCGGGCGAGGCGGAGGAAGTGGTTTCGCTGTTCCGCAATCATTACAACATCCCGCTGGTGCATGCCGAAGCGGAGGAGTTGTTTCTGTCGCGCCTTGCGGGCATCGGCGATCCCGAAAAGAAGCGCAAGATCATCGGTTCCAGCTTCATCGATATTTTCGAGCGCGAAGCGGGAAGGATCGGCGGCGCGGAATTCCTCGCGCAAGGCACGCTCTATCCCGATGTGATCGAGAGCGTGTCGGCCATCGGCGGGCCGTCCGTCACCATCAAATCGCATCACAATGTCGGCGGTCTGCCAGAGCGCATGAACATGAAGCTGGTCGAGCCGTTGCGCGAACTCTTCAAGGATGAAGTGCGCGCGCTCGGCCGCGAGCTTGGCCTGCCGCCGGCGTTTGTCGGGCGTCATCCGTTTCCGGGGCCCGGCCTCGCCATCCGCGTGCCCGGCGAGATCACGCGCGAGAAGCTCGATATATTGCGCAAGGCCGACAGCATCTATCTCGACGAAATCCGAAAAGCCGGCCTCTATGACGACATCTGGCAGGCCTTCGCTGTGCTGCTGCCGGTCAAGACCGTGGGCGTGATGGGCGATGCGCGCACCTACGACCATGTCTGCGGCTTGCGCGCCGTAACCTCGACCGACGGGATGACGGCGGATTCCTATCCCTTTGCCCACGCGTTTCTCTCCCGCGTGGCGACGCGGATTATCAACGAAGTGAAGGGGATCAATCGCGTTGTCTACGATGTAACCTCGAAGCCGCCGGGAACGATTGAGTGGGAGTGAGGGGGTGTATACGAGCTGCGCGCAAAGCTTGTCCAAAACAGAGGAACTGCTGCGGCGAGCGCACTGGCCGAACAAAGCGGTAAGCCCCCGTACCTTTGAAATCAGCGAAAACCCATTGATTGCGGCATCCCAGGCTTTGGCGCTTGTGGCCTACCCTCTGGAAAAGGACCGGAAGGAAGGTGGCCCTGCGCACAAACTGTCGATGGCATTTTTATCTGACATGGCAAGGTACTCGAAAAAACTCGGAGATATGACGCAATTGCCGTCATGGGCGGCAACCGTGAAAGTCTCCGCGATGCGCTCAAGAATCCTTGCAGGCCGAAAGCGACTATCAAGAGCGTATTCGGTACTTCAGATTATATATGAGGCTCTTGATAGAGAGGAAGAAAAGAAGGCAGCAGCAGCAGGCGAACGTCGCACGTTTTCGCTTAGAAGCTCGCCCGATTTTGGTCGCATGACCATTTCGATCCCGTTTGAAAATACGTCGACGCCCGGCACCATTCGCCTGACAGGTGCCGTGCCAGAGGCTCCGAATACCTTCTTGAAGACCTCGATAATTTCTCACCGCGAAGCATTTAGAATGGGTTCCGGCGATGAAGAGCAAGACTACGTCAATATCCAAAACAGATATGTCGCTCCGTTGCGTCCACTCTTCCCAATTCTGATGACCATCTGGGATGCGCTTATGTCAAAGGCGCAGCAGGCACATGAACGGAAGCTTCTCGCCGACGAAATATTGTTACTCCAACCCGAGTGGGCTACGGGATTACCGGGAAAAATATACCATCGACAAGGACAAGCTATTTGGATGCTCCGCAAACTTGGCGTCCCACTCTGCGCCTGCAGGATGCTCGAAATTATCTGACGGACGACTATCCAACTTTTGAATATAGGCAAATTTGCCATCGTCAGCCCTAATGCCTGCGAATTCTTCGTGGCGTATCATGAACCAATATCCCCCTCGCTGGCTGAAGATTGCTGCGCTGTGTGCTCAATTGCTCGCTGCGATAGCGACGATCTTCACCTTCGTACTGACCAAATTCCATTAAAATGGGATCGCCTAAAGCTGGACTGGTTCGCGCCAGCGCAGTGCGCCGCGCTTGGGCACCGGGATATCGCCCCGGGGCACCGGCGATAGCAGCCATTCCTTCAAGGTCAGCCGCGTGCCTTCTCGTGGGCTTGCGCTCGCGCGGCGCTCCCGCGTTTCGCTGAGCCATGCCTTCCCATCCTGAACCGGCCGATCTGTCATGGAAATTTATCCCATAGTTCCGCGAAATTCGGAATTGTGGGATAATTGTTGAAATTTCAATGCGTTAAAAGGGGCATTCCGCTCCAATCCGTTTCGCATCCGTACCATCGCGCGGGTCCTCCTTGCGTTCGCGCAAGGAAACCACTTTCCCGTGCCGCCATTCTCAGATTACGCTTTGTCCACCTTCAGGGGGGCTTGCGCAATCTGGAGGTCCGGCAATGCTGAAGTCCATTCTTCGCTCGCTCATCAAGAAGGGCACGCTCACGATTATCCGCGCCGACGGTTCGCGCTTCGCCGCGGGTTCCGGCGAGCCCAATGTCACCATCAGGCTGCACGACCGGCGCGCGGGCTTCGAACTTGCGCTGCATCCCGATCTGAAACTCGGCGAGCTTTACATGGACGGCCGCCTCACGGTCGAGGACGGCGACATCTACGATTTGCTGATGCTCGCCATGGCCAACACGGCGTACCACAACACCAACGGGCCGCTGCGCGCGATGCGCGCCTTCCGCCGCATGATAAGGCGCTTCTCGCAATATAATCCCGCGAGCCGCTCCAAGGATCACGTCGCCCATCATTACGATCTTTCCGGCAAGCTCTACGAGATGTTCCTCGATCGCGACCGCCAATATTCCTGCGCCTATTTTTCCGTGCCCGGCGAAACGCTGGAGGAAGCGCAGATCGGCAAGAAGCGCCATCTGGCGGCGAAGCTTTATCTCAACAAGCCCGGATTGAACGTGCTCGATATCGGCTGCGGCTGGGGAGGCCTCGCGCTCGATCTGGCGCGCGACGGCAACGCGAACGTGCTGGGCATCACGCTTTCCGAAGAACAGATCGCGGTCGCGCGCGCGCGCAGCGAGCAGGCGCAGCTTTCGCAACGCTGCAAATTCGATCTCGTCGATTACCGCGCGCTCAAGGGCACGTTCGACCGCATCGTGTCGGTCGGCATGTTCGAGCATGTGGGCGTTGCCTATTATCCGGCGTTTTTCGGCAAGATTCACGATCTTCTGGCCGATGACGGCGTAGCCGTGATCCACACCATCGGGCGCACCGACGGGCCCGGCGCCACCAATGCGTGGATCGCCAAATACATCTTCCCCGGCGGCTATACGCCCGCGCTCAGCGAAATGCTCCCGGCCATCGAGCGCGCCGGATTGATGGTCACGGATGTGGAAATCCTGCGGCTGCATTATGCCGAAACGCTGAAGGAATGGCGCCGCCGTTTCCGCGCGCGCTGGGCCGATGCGGCGGCGCTCTATGACGAACGCTTCTGCCGCATGTGGGATTTTTATCTGGCGGGCTCCGAAGCCACGTTCCGCGTCGACGGGCTTGTGGTGTTCCAGGTGCAGGTGGCCAAGAAGCTGGACGCGCTTCCCATCACCCGCGACTACATGGTCGATAACGAACGCACCATGCGCTTTGCGGGCACGGAGCAGATGCCCAAACCCCGGCGGGTGGCGTAATCTTCTGTCGCCAAAGCAGATCGAGAAATATCTGTTGACGGCCTGAGACCGCGCTAGACTCGAAGCTGTTGATTGATTCGGGACGACGCGAATCCGCACTTGCGGCAGCGCTCACGCGCCGCTTGATTCGCCCTCCGCCGATGGCGCCCGACAAAAAGAGCAGCGCATGGAACAAGAGGCCTATCGCCACGTCCCCTATGATATCGAAGTCGAGCAGGCGCTGCTCGGCGCGATCCTTGTCGACAATCACGCCATCGAGCGCGTGTCGCAGCATCTGCGGCCCGAGCATTTCTACGATCCGCTGCATCAGCGTTTGTACGAAGTGATGCTCACGCTGTTCGAAAAGGGCGGCATGGTGATTACCCCGCTCACGCTGCATGCGGCGATGAAGGCCGATCCCGGCTTGGTGGAAGTGGGCGGGCATGCGTATCTCGCGGGGCTCGCGCAGGCCGCACCCGCCATGCCGAATGTGCGCGATTATGCGCGCATATTGCACGATCTCGGCGTGCGCCGGGGCCTCATCCATATCGGCGAGGACATCGTCAATACGGCCTATGAAGCCCCGCACGAAAAGCCGCCGCAGGCCCAGATCGAAGAGGCCGAAAAGGCGCTTTATCGCATCAGCGAATCCTCGCGCTATGGCGAAGGCCCCATCGATTTCGCCGAAAGCCTTCGCCGCGCGGTGGAAAGCGCGGAACGCGCGCAGGCCCGCGGCGGGCGGATTTCCGGTGTCGCCACCGGCTTCACCGATGTGGATTCGCTGCTCGGCGGCCTGCAGCCCTCCGATCTTTTGATCCTCGCAGGGCGCCCCGGCATGGGCAAAACCTCGCTCGCCACCAACATGGCGTTTCATGCCGCGCGCGCCTGGGCGCAGGATATCGAAGACGGCGCCGAAGTGCCGCGCGGGGCGAGCGTGCTGTTCTTCAGTCTCGAAATGGCGGCGCAGCAATTGTCGGCGCGTATTCTGTCCGAGCAGACCGAAATCGAGATGTGGAAAATCAGGAACGGCAAATTCTCCGAAAGCGAGTGGGAGAAATTCGTTCTCTCGATGCAGGATTTGTCCACCCTGCCGCTTTACATCGACGATACGGGCGGCATTTCCATCGCCCAGATCGCCGCGCGCGCCCGCCGCCTCAAGCGCGAGAAGAATATCGGCCTCATCGTCATCGACTATCTGCAATTGATCGAGCCGTCGCGCCGCGCCGAAAACCGCGTGCAGGAAATCACCGAAGTGACGAAGGGATTGAAGGCGCTCGCCAAGGAATTGAACGTGCCGGTGATGGCGCTGTCGCAATTGTCGCGCGGTGTGGACGCGCGCGACGACAAGCGGCCCGTGCTGTCCGATCTTCGCGAATCCGGCTCCATCGAGCAGGACGCCGACGTGGTGATGTTCGTCTATCGCGAGGAATATTACCTGAAATCGCGCGAGCCCGAGCCCGGCAGCGCCGATCACGCCAAATGGATCGAGAAGATGGAGCGCGTCCACCGCCGCGCCGAGGTGCTGGTCGAAAAACACCGCCACGGCGCGACCAACAAGATCGAACTCTTCTTCGACGACCGGTTCACAAGGTTCTCGAATCTGGCGGCGGACGGCTAGGGCTTGCAAAATGTACCATAGTACGGTACATTAACCCATGATTGTGAGTTTTCGCGACAATTGGCTCGAAGAGTTCTTTGCCGCGGACCTCCCGTCGAAGAAGATACCCGCCGATTTGAAGGAGCGGCTATTCCGAAAGCTGCAAATGGTGGATGACGCGACGTGCGATGCCGATCTGCGCGTGCCGCCGAGCAACCATTTCGAGAAGCTTTCGGGCAATCTGGCCGGTTGGCATTCGATACGGGTCAACAGGCAATGGCGGCTGATTTTCAGATGGGACGGCGGAACGGGTAAAGCAAGCGGACTTTATCTGGACAAGCATGAGTATCGTTAGGAGTACGGCCATGATGATGACAAATCGCAGACCCGTCAGCGTCGGCGAAATGCTTGTGGCGGAATTCATGGAGCCGCTGGGGCTCACGCAAGCCGCGCTCGCCGAAGCGATGGGCGTGCCGCGCAAGCATGTGAACGAGCTTTGCAACAATCGCCGCGCCGTCACGGCCGATACCGCGCTGATCCTTGCACGCGTGTTCGGCAACAGCGCCGATTTCTGGCTCAACACGCAGCGGCGAAACGATCTCTGGGAGGCGATGCATTCCAGCGCCCGCCGCAGCCGCATCCTGCGGGCCAAACCGCTGAAACGCGCGGCATAAATCCCGTTCCGCCGCTTGCCTTCCTCGTATATTATGATAATATACATATCATGGCCGAGCCCGACCTTGATCTCGTCGAAGGTTTCGAGTGGGACGAAGGCAATGCCCGCAAGAATGCCGACAAGCACGATGTCAGCCAGGCCGAAGCCGAGCAGGTGTTCTTCAACGAGCCGCTGCTCGTCATCGATGACGTGAAACACAGCCAGAGCGAAGCGCGTTTTCACGCCATGGGGAAGACGGATGCCGGCCGCAAGCTGCATGTCACATTCATGCTGCGGCATTCGGAAACGAGAATTCGCGTAATCTCGGCGCGCGACATGAGCCGGAAGGAGCGTGCGTATTATGCAAAGCAAACTTAAGCCGGTTCCGCGTTTCGCGAGCGAAGCGCAGGAGCGCAAGTTCTGGGAAACGCACGACTCCGCCGATTATATCGACTGGAGCAAGGCCAAACGCGCGCGCTTTCCCAATCTGAAGCCCTCGACCACGGCGATTTCGCTGCGCCTGCCGGTCAGTCTTCTCGACCAGATCAAGATCGCCGCCAACAAACGCGATATGCCCTATCAGTCTCTCATCAAGGCGTGGCTGGCTGAAAAAGTTGCCCGCTAAATCTCGCGCCATCGCCATTGTCATGCCACACGCCTATAGGCATGTTCGCCATCCATGAGCGAATTCGAACCAGCGCGGCTGACGGTGCGCCTCGGCGCGATCGGCGCCAATTGGCGCGAATGCGTCCGCCGCGCGGGCGCCGCAGAGGTCGCGGGCGTAGTCAAGGCCGATGGTTACGGCCTCGGCATGGCGCCTGTCGCGCGCGCGCTTGCGGGACAGGGCTGCGAAACTTTCTTCGTCGCCCGGCTCGCCGAAGGCGTGGCGCTCAGGGGCGTCTTGCCGCGCGCGCGGATCTTCGTGCTGGATGGCGCGCAAGCGGGCGCCATTCCCGCCCTGATCGCCAACACTCTGACGCCGGTGCTGAACTCGCTGGCCGAGATCGCGGCGTGGTCGCAAGCCGGCCCCGGCCTCGATGCCGCCATCCATATCGATACGGGCATGAACCGGCTGGGCCTGCCGCCGGAAGAACTGGCGACGCTTGCCGCCGAAGCCAAATCCCGCCTCAAGAACATCCGCCTTGCCCTCATCATGAGCCATCTGGCCTCGGCCGACGATGCCGCCTCGCCGATGAATGCGGCCCAGCTTTCCCGCTTCCGGGCGGCGCTGGCCAAGCTTCCGCCCGCGCCTGCGAGCCTCGCCTCTTCGGGAGGCGTCCTGCTGGGCAAAGATTATATGTTCGACATGGTGCGCCCCGGCCTTGGGCTCTATGGCGGCAACCCCCAGAACGAAAAGCCCAATCCTTTCGCCGTGGTAGCGGTTTTGACCGGCCGCATCCTTCAGCTCCGCCGCGTTGACAAGGGTGAGAGCGTTGGCTACGGAGCCACGTTCCGGGCGGCGCGGCCGGCCTCGCTCGCAACGGTTGCGTTGGGCTACGCGGATGGTCTGATGCGCGCCATCGGCAATCGCGGTGCGGGCGCTATAAAGGGCGTGCGGGCGCCGATTGCGGGCCGCGTTTCGATGGACCTCGTCACGCTCGACGTGAGCGATGTGCCGGGCGTGAGCGTGGGGGGCGAGGTGGAATTCCTGGGCGACACGATTTCACTGGACGAAGCAGCGGCCGCGGCGATGACCGCGCCCTATGAGATTCTCACGTCCATCAGCCCGCGCGTGCCGCGCCATTACGAGGAGCGGCCATGAATTTCTTCGCCGCGGTCGGCCGCGCCACGCTCGCCTTTTTCGAAGAGACCGGCAGGCTTATGCTGTTTGTCGGCACGAGCGTATCGGGCGTGATCCGTCCGCCGATCTACTGGCGGCTGATCGGCCAGCAGACCATGCGCATCGGCTATTATTCGCTGCCGGTGGTGGGCCTGACCGCCTTCTTCACGGGCGGCGTGCTGGCCTTGCAGATTTATATCGGCGCGAGCCGCTATGGCGCGGAAGCTTTCGTGCCGGTGGTGGTGCTGGTGGGCATCACGCGCGAACTGGGGCCGGTGATCTCGGGCCTGATGGTGGCAGGCCGCGTGGCGGCCGCCATCGCCGCCGAGATCGGCACCATGCGCGTGACCGAACAGATCGACGCGCTGACCACGCTTTCCACCAATCCGGTGAAATATCTCGTGGTGCCGCGGCTGGCGGCTGCGGTCATCACCATGCCGATCCTGGTGGGCATCGCCGATGCCATCGGCGTGCTGGGCGGTTATATCGCCTCCACCGAAAGCCTCGGCTTCAACGGCGCGATCTACCTGTCCAACACGATCGATGCGCTGGCGTGGAACGACATCTCGTCGGGTCTCATCAAGGCGGCGGTGTTCGGCTTCATCATCGCGCTGCTCGGCTGCTACAACGGCTTCAATTCCAAGGGCGGCGCGCAAGGCGTGGGCGAGGCGACGACGAGTGCTGTGGTGTCGTCCTCCATCCTCATTCTCGCCGCCAACTATATCCTCACCAACATCCTGTTCTCGGACTGATAACGATGGCGGGCAAGGACGTCACGGCAAAGGTCGAGCTTCGCGGCGTCAAGAAGCGCTTCGGCAGCAAAGTGGTGCTGGACGGCATCGATCTGAAATTGCCCGCCGGACAGTCGCTCGTCGTGATCGGCGGCTCGGGCACCGGCAAATCGGTGATGATAAAATCCGTGCTCGGAATCCTGCGCCCCGAAGCCGGCGAGATTTATGTCAACGGCAAGGAAGTCACGCGCCTGCGCGGCCGCGCGCGCGATGCCTATCTCAAAAGCTTCGGCATGCTGTTTCAGGGTGCGGCGCTGTTCGACTCCCTGCCGGTCTGGGAAAACGTCGCCTTCGGTCTCATCCAGGGCCGCGGCATGCGGCGCAGGCAGGCGCGCGAAATCGCCATGGAGAAGCTGGCGAAGGTCGGCCTCGGCCCCGATGTGGGCGGGCTGTCGCCGTCGGAATTGTCGGGCGGCATGCAGAAGCGCGTGGGCCTTGCGCGCGCCATCGCCGCCGATCCGGAGATCATCTTCTTCGACGAGCCCACCACCGGCCTCGATCCCATCATGGCCGATGTCATCAACGATCTGATCGTCGATACGGTGCGCGATCTGGGCGTCACCACGCTCTCGATCACGCACGACATGCAGAGCGCGCGCAAAATCGCCAACCGCATCGCCATGATCTACAAGGGCAAGATCATCTGGGAAGGCCCGACGAGCGAGATCGACAACAGCGGCAACCCGTATGTCGACCAATTCATCCACGGCCGCGCCGAAGGCCCGATCAAGATGGAAGTCAGGAAGTGATCTCCACCCTCCCCTTGAGGGAGGGTCGAAATTTGCACTTCGCAAATTTCGGGGAGGGGTGAAAGCCACAGGCATTCGAGCATGACCCCTCCCCGAAAAATTTTTCGCTTCGCTCGAATTTTTCGACCCTCCCTCAAGGGGAGGGTAGGCTGATGGCCAAATCTTCCGCCTCCTTCGTCTGTCAAAATTGCGGCGCGGTCACCGCCAAATGGGCCGGTAAATGCGAAAGCTGCGGCGGCTGGAACACCATCATCGAGGAAGGCGCGGCCCCTCCCATCGGCGCAAGCGCGCAGAAGCGTGCGAAGGGCAGGCCCTTTGCGCTTGAGGATTTGAAAACCGAAGAAGACATGCCGCCGCGCCGCGCCACCGGCATCGCGGAATTCGACCGCGTAGCGGGCGGAGGATTGGTGCCGGGCTCGGCGCTGCTCGTGGGCGGCGATCCGGGCGTGGGCAAATCGACGCTCATTCTTCAGGCACTCGCCGCTTATGCCAAGGCGGACGGCAACGCGGTCTATATCTCCGGCGAAGAAGCGATGGCGCAGGTGCGGCTGCGCGCGCAACGCATGGGATTGGCGGATGCGCCGGTGGCGCTCGGCTCGGCAACCAATATCGAAGATATTCTCGCAACCCTCGATGCGTCGCCGGTGCCCGGCATCATCGCTATCGATTCCATCCAGACCATCTGGACATCCGCGCTCGAAGCCGCGCCCGGCACCATCGCGCAGGTGCGCACGGCGAGCTTCGATCTGGTGCGTTACGCGAAAGCAAGCGGTGCAGCGTTGCTGCTCGTCGGACACGTCACCAAGGAAGGCCAGATCGCGGGGCCGAAGGCGGTGGAACATCTTGTCGATGCCGTTCTCTATTTCGAAGGCGAGCGCGGCCATCATTTCCGCGTGCTGCGCGCCACCAAAAACCGCTTCGGCCCCACCGACGAAATCGGCGTGTTCGAAATGACGGGACGCGGGCTTGAGGAAGTCGCCAATCCGTCCGCGCTGTTCCTCGGCGACCGAAATGCCGCTGCGCCCGGTGCCGCGGTGTTCGCGGGGCTCGAAGGCACGCGTCCCCTGCTGGTGGAAATTCAGGCGCTGGTGGCGGCACCCTCTTTCGGCACGCCGCGCCGCGCCGTGGTCGGCTGGGATTCGGGCAGGCTCGCCATGATCCTCGCCGTGCTCGATGCGCGCGGCGGGCTTGGGATCAGTGGCCACGATGTCTATCTGAACGTAGCCGGAGGCCTGAAGATCGCCGAGCCCGCCGCCGACCTCGCCACCGCCGCGGCCTTGATCTCGTCCTTCACCGGCAGGCCATTGCCGAGGGACTGTATTTTCTTCGGCGAGATCAGCCTGTCGGGCGATGTGCGGCCCGCACCCTCGGCCGAGCTCAGGCTCAAGGAGGCCGCCAAGCTGGGCTTTACGGCCGCCCTTGTGCCGGAGGGCACGAAGGTCCCCGGCGACGGGCTTTTGCTCCGCCCGGTCAAGGACTTGACAGGCCTGATAGAATTCTGTGGCGGTGCCGCCAAGGCACGGTCCGGCGTGGTAAACTGAGAATCAGATGAGCGCGTTCCATTTTTCCTATGTCGATGTGGTGGTCGTCCTGATCGTGCTGGTCTCGACGGCCTATGCGATCTGGCGCGGCTTCGTTTCCGAAACGCTGTCGATCTTTGCCTGGGCGGCGGCGGCGTTCGCAGCACTCTATTTCGGGCCCTTGATCGCGCCGTTCGCGCGCGGACTGATCTCGCCCCGATGGCTCGGAACGGTTGCGTCCTATGTGATCGTCTTTCTCGTGGTGCTGATCCCGCTCTCCTTCATCAGCTTCCGCTTCGCCCAGGACGTGCACAATTCGCCGGTCGGCGCGCTCGACCGTTCGCTGGGCGGAATCTTCGGTGTGGTGCGCGGGCTCGCCGTCGTCGGCATCGCCTATATCGTGTTCTCCGCTTTCGTGCCGGTGCCTGCACAGCCGGCATGGATAACGGAGGCCGGCACATTGCCCGTCATCCAGAGTTCGGCGGAAGTGATCCTGTCGCTGGTGCCCGATCAGGGTGTGAAGATAGGCCGCAACGAGATTGTGCCGCCCGCGCACAAAGAAGCCGCGAAATCGGTCAAGGCGCACAAGAAAACCTATGGCGCCGCCGACCGCCGCGCGCTAGACAAGCTCATCGAGGCGACGGGGAACGGTGACAAGCCATGACCGGCCTTAATGAGCAACACGATTTGCCCTTCGACGACGCGTTCCACGAGGAATGCGGTGTGTTCGGCATTTTCGGCCATCCGGATGCGGGCGCGCTGACGGTGCTGGGCCTGCACGCGCTCCAGCATCGGGGCCAAGAGGCGGCCGGCATCGTCACCTATGACGGCACGCAGTTCATCGCCGAGCGCCATCCGGGCCTTGTCGGCGACGTGTTCGGCAAGAACAGCGCGCATGCCGAGAAACTCAAGGGCCATAACGCCGTCGGCCATGTGCGCTATTCGACGTCGGGCGGGTCGGTGGCGCGCAACATCCAGCCGATGTTCGCCGATCTCGCGGGCGGCGGCATCGCCATCGCGCATAACGGCAATCTGACGAACGCGCGCACGCTGCGTGCCGAGCTCGTGCGCGAAGGCGCGATCTTCCAGTCCACCTCGGACACCGAAACCATCATCCATCTCGTGGCGCGTTCGGTTTACGGCCCCGTGGTGGACCGGCTGATCGATGCGCTGAAGCAGGTGGAAGGCGCCTATTCGCTGGTGGCGCTGACGTCCAAGAAACTCATCGGCGTGCGCGATCCCTGGGGCGTGCGCCCGCTGGTGCTGGGCACGCTCGACGGCGCGCCGATTCTCGCGTCGGAAACCTGCGCGCTCGACATCATCGGCGCCCATTTCGTGCGCGATGTGGAGCCGGGCGAGATGGTCGTCATCACCAAGGACGGCATCCAGTCCTATCGCCCCTTCGCAGCCCAGCCCGAACGCTTCTGCATCTTCGAATACATCTATTTCTCGCGCCCCGATTCCACGGTCGAAGGCCGCAACGTCTATGAGGTGCGAAAGCGCATCGGCGAAGAACTGGCGCGCGAGGCGCCCGCCGCCGCCGATATCGTCATCCCCGTTCCCGATTCCGGCGTGCCCGCGGCGCTGGGCTATGCCGCGGCGTCGGGTCTTCCATTCGAGCTCGGCATCATCCGCAATCATTATGTGGGCCGCACCTTCATCGAGCCGACCGACGGCATCCGCCATTTCTCCGTGCGCAAGAAGCACAATCCCAACCGCGCCATGCTGACGGGCAAGCGCGTGGTGCTGATCGATGATTCCATCGTGCGCGGCACGACCTCGCGGCGGATCGTGGAGATGGTGCGCGACGCGGGCGCGGCCGAAGTGCATTTCCGCATCGCAAGTCCGCCCACGACGCATTCCTGCTTCTACGGCGTCGACACGCCCAACACCGAAGAGCTTCTCGCTCATCGCATGGATGTAGAGGAGATGCGCCGCTACATCGATGCCGACAGCCTCGCCTTCATCACCATCGGCGGGCTTTATCGCGCGATGGGCGAGAAGGGCCGCGACGCCGACGCCCCGCGCTATTGCGACGCCTGTTTCTCCGGCGCCTATCCCATCGAACTCACCGATGTGACGGGCGGGCGCAAAGACGGACAATTATCGCTGCTCGCCGAAGTCGCATGACCAAACCGCTTGAGAATCGTATCGCGCTCGTCACCGGCGCGTCCCGCGGCATCGGGCGCGCGGCGGCGATTGCGCTGGCGCGCGCGGGCGCGCATGTGATCCTGGTCGCGCGCACCGTGGGCGGTCTCGAGGAAGCCGACGACGAAATCCGAAAAGCGGGCGGCAGCGCCACGCTGGTGCCGCTGAATTTGCGCGATTTCGAGGCGCTGGACCGCCTTGGCGCATCCATCTTCGAACGCTGGGGCAAGCTCGATGCCTTTCTCGGCAATGCGGGCGTGCTGGGCGCGCTCACCCCGCTATCCCATCTCGAACCGAAAGTGTGGCAGGAAGCGGTCGATGTGAACGTCACCGCCAATTGGCAGCTGATCCGCTCGCTCGATCCGCTCTTGCGCAAATCCGATGCGGGACGCGCGCTCTTCATCACCACGGGTGCGGCACGCAAGCACACGCCATTCTGGGGCGTCTATGCGGTGACGAAAGCGGCACTTGAATCGCTCGCGCTCACCTATGCCGAAGAATGCGCCGGCACGAATGTGAAAGTGAATCTCTTCAGCCCCGGACCGCTTCGCACCAATATGCGCATGCGCGCGATGCCGGGCGAGGATCCGCAAACGCTGCGCCCGCCCGAGGCGGTTGTGCCGGAGATCGTGGAATTGCTGTCACCGTCGTGCACGAAGAATGGCGAGCTGGTAATCGCCGCGGGCAGACCGGCGTAGGCGTTATTCCTTCGCAAACGGATTCTTCGACGTCCGCAATAAAAACCTTATCGGCGTTCCGTAAAGCAAAAAACTTTCGCGCAACGCATTCTGCAAATAGCGCAAATAGGATTCCGGCAGCGCCTTCAACTGATTTCCGAACAACGCGAAGCTCGGCGGGCGCGCCTTGGCTTGCGTCATGTAGCGGATGCGCACGCGCCGTCCGCTGATGGCGGGCGGAGGATGGCGTTCCAGCGCCTCGGCCAGAAAGCGGTTCAGCGCGGCGGTGGGCACGCGCGTGTTCCAGGCCTGATCTGCTTGCAATATCGCCGCCCGCAATCGTTCGATCCCTTCGCCTGTCAGCGCAGACAGCGCCACCAGCGGCGTGCCCGCGATCTGCGGCAGCAAGCGGTCCACCTGTTCGCGCAACGAGGACAGCGCGCTTTGCGGATTGGACACCTGATCCCATTTGTTGATGGCGAACACGACCGCGCGGCCCTCGCGCGCCACGAGATCGGCAATCGTCAGATCCTGTTTCTCGAACGGTTGCAGCGCATCGATCAGCACGATCACGCATTCGGCGAAGCGGATGGCTTCGAGCGTGCTCGCCACCGACAATTCTTCGAGTTCGTGTCCCGCCACGCGCGCGCGCCTGCGCAGGCCCGCCGTGTCGTGCAGCAGAACTTCGCGGCCTTCGATCTGCCACGGCGCGATCACCGCGTCGCGCGTGATGCCCGCTTCCGGGCCGGTCAGCGAGCGTTCTTCGCCGAGCAGGCGGTTGAACAGGCTCGATTTGCCGGTGTTGGGCCGGCCCACAATCGCAAGCTTCAGCGGTTTGTTTTCCTCTTCCGCTTCCGCCGGTTCTTCGCCGGCGTAAGGTGCAATCGCGTCCAGCAATTCGGCCATGCCGAGCGCATGTTCGGCGGACACCGCAATCGGTTCGCCGAAGCCGAGCGCGTATGTCTCGTTGAGCGTATCGCGCACCGCGCGGCTCTCGCATTTGTTCGCCGCCAATATCACCGGCTTGCCGGACTTGCGCAAAGCTGCGGCGATGATTTCGTCGCCGGCCGTCACGCCGTCGCGCGCATCGATCAAAAACAGGCAAACATCGGCGTCCGCAATCGCTTCCATCGTCTGCGCGGTCATGCGCGCGGAGAGCGATCCCGCTTCGGCGTGTTCGAATCCGGCCGTGTCGATCAGGCGGAACGAAACCGGGCCCAGTTGCGCGTCCGCTTCCTTGCGGTCGCGCGTGACGCCCGGCGTGTCGTGCACGATCGCAAGGCGCTTGCCCGCGAGGCGGTTAAACAGTGTCGATTTGCCGACATTCGGCCTGCCGACGATGGCGATTGTGAGCGGCATGGTGCATTCTCCGCTCCCTAGCGCAGCGCCACAAGCTGGGCATCGCTCGTCAGGAAATAGAGCATGCCGTTGGCGACGACGGGCGCGATGGTGGCGCCGTCGGGAATTTCTATGCGCCCGAGTATCCGCCCCGTATAGGGCGAGATGGAGACCGCGTAGCCATCGGAAGAAACCAGGATCAGCCGGTTCGAAATCAGCACCGGGCCGGACCACACGATGGGGCGGTTCTTGTCGGCGTCGGTCCAGCGGTCGAGCTGGGCGAGCCAGCGCACCGCGCCGTCCTTTCGCTGCAGGCACAGAAGCTGGGAATCCGTCGTCAGCACATAGACGTAATCGCCCGCCGCCCACGGCGTCTGGATGCCGCCGATGTCGCGCGACCACACGCGATCGCCCGTGTTGAGGTTGATCGCCACCATGATGCCGGAATGCGAGATGGCAAAGACCATGTCGCGGTCCACCACCGGGCGGCCCGCGATGTCGTCGAGTTCGGAAAGCGCGGTGGTGGTGCCCGAGCGCGTCAGCATGTCGTTCCAGGCGGGATGGCCGTCATCGGCGCGCAGCGCGAAGAGTTCGCCGGAGCTATAGGGCACGATCACATATTGATCGGCGACCGCGGCACTGGTGCTTTCCAGAATGCTCGCGCTTTCGGAAATGCCCTGATGGTCCCAAATCTGTTTGCCGTCGCGTTCGTCGAGCGCGTAGAAATGATTGTCTTCGGACGACACGAACAGGCGCCCGTTCGCGGCCACCGGCGCGTTGACGATGGGAACGCCCATGCTCTTCGTCCAGAAGATTTGTCCGTCCGCGGCCGAGAGCGAGAAGACCGTGCCGAAGCCGGTGGTGACGAAGATGTGCCCGTTATCGAAGGCGATGCCGCCGCCGAAACCCTTGGATGCGTCCACCGATTTGTCCTCGCCGAGCAGGCCGAAGGTCAGCTCGTTGGTCAGGCTCTGCTCGCCGCCCTTGGGCGCAAGCTCGCGGTCCCATAGGGCACGGCCGTTCGCCGCGTTGAACACGAAGACATGCGCCTCGGAATCCATCACGAAGATGCGTCCGCCCGCAACGATAGGCGGCGCCGTCACCCGCGAATCCGTGTCCGAGCCTTTGCCGGCATCATCTTGCCACACGCGGCGCAAGCCGCCGACGGCCGCCAGATGATACATTGCATTGGTGGCGTAACCGCCCGGCTCGGGCCAGTCGCGGTTGATGTAAGGCGCGGGCAGAAGCACCTGCGTGCGCGCGAGATCGGCATCGGGCTGCACCGAGGCATCCATCGACATGACGGAAATGCGCTCGCCTTTCAGATCGGATTTGGCGGGCGTCGAGAACCAGTCCGATACGCCCAGCGTGTTGCCGAGCTGATCGAACGTATCGCAGGCCGACAGCGACAGCGGCAGCGCCAGACACAGTAGCAATCGCCAGAGGGAACGGATCATGGACCGGCAAAGCCTTCAGTGATGCGCCGGCGCGGGCGGCTTGGTCGCTTGCGGAAGCGTGCCGTAATCGTTGTCGCCCCCGCCTTTGAGGAACGTCGCCATCGCGTCGGCGCGCTGGCGAAGGCCGAGCGGCGCATCCTTGTCGGCGGCGAGGCTTTGATAGACCGTCAGCGCCTGCTTGGTCGCGCCCATGTGGTAATCGGAATAGGCGAGAATCTCGCGCGCCATCGATTTCCACGGGCTGGTGGGATCGGTGAGCGGCGCAAGCAGCGTTTCGAGCTCGAGCCTTGGCGCGTTCTCCACGATGGCCCAGCCGATGCGGATGCGCGCGACCGCGGCCAGCATCTCGTCGCTGCCGCTTTCGATCTTCTGGTAGATCGCGACCGCCTGGTCCTTCTGGCCGGCGGCGAGCAGCGCGTCGGCCGCCTGAAGCTGCGCGATCTGCGCATAGCCGTCGGGCGCGTCCTTGGCGAGCTGGGCGAACGCCGCTGCCGCGTCCACGGGCTTGTTCGAATCCAGAAGCGCCTGCGCCGCCAGATATTCCTCGGAAGCGCGCGCGCGCTGGCGCGCATCGTAGTAGCGCCACAGCTCGTAGCCCGCCACGCCGATCACGATAAGCGCCACGGCCGCGATGACGTAGTCGCCATATTGCTTCCAGAGCTGTTCGTAGCGCTCGCGGCGGACTTCCTCCTCGACTTCGCGGAAGATGTCGGTCACGGGGATTCCTCTTTCGGTGGCACGGAACGAATTCGCCCAAGACCTTGAGCGCGCGGGATGATTAGCCGCTCAAGGCCCAAAGGGCAACTAAAGCGGCCATGAAAGCCCTGCAATGGTTTACGGGGCTAGGCGGTTTTCTTCATGGAATAGACGTTTTCCGCGCCGGGGAAGCGGCGCGCGCGCACATCCGCCGCATAGGCCTTTACGGCGGCCTCGATCTCGGGGCCCAGCTGGGCGTACTGCCGGACGAATTTTGGGGGCGCGGGATTCAACCCCAGCATGTCCTCCATGACGAGAATCTGTCCGTCGCATTGGGCCGAGGCCCCGATGCCGATGGTGGGGATGGAGACCTCCTGCGTGATCCGGGCGGCGAGCGGCTCGGCCATGCCCTCCAGCACCACGGCGAAGGCGTCGGCCTCCGCCACCGCCTTGGCATCGGCGATGATGGCGGGCCATTCGGCCTCGGTGCGGCCTTGCGTCTTGAAGCCGCCGATCGTCTGGATGCGCTGCGGGGTCAGCCCGATATGGCTCATCACCGGAATGCCGCGGGAGGTGAGATATTTTATGGTCTCGGCCAGCATCGCGCCGCCTTCCATCTTCACCGCCGTGCAGCCGGTTTCCTGAATGATGCGCGCGGCATTGCGAAACGCGATCTGCGGGCTTTCCTCGTAAGTCCCGAACGGCATATCGACCACGACAAGTGCGTGCTTTGAGCCGCGCATCACCGCCTTGCCGTGCGTGATCATCATGTCGAGCGTGACGCCCAGCGTATTCTCCATGCCGTGCATCACCATGCCGAGGCTGTCGCCCACCAGCATGAGATCGACATGCTCGTCCAGAAGCTGCGCGGTGTGGGCGTGGTAGCAGGTCAGGCAGACGACGGGCTTGGCATTCTTGTGCGCACGGATTTCGGGCACGGTCACGCGTTTGGATTGGACGACAGCGGACATGGGGTCGCTCCAGCTCGAAGATCGGGACTATAGCCCATGTTGCAGGTGCGAAATAGGAAATTTCGCGGGGGTGCCATTCGCCCCAAGAGGCTGGTTTGAACGGCCCTCTGGGCGCACACTCCGCCGTTTCCCGAGGAGCCCCTCCATGAAATCCGCACTTCGCGCCGCCATCGTCTTCGGATCAGTCTCAGCCGCCGCTGCCGCGTTCGCCGCAACCGCGATCCTGCCGCCGCCCGCTACGCTCATGGGCAACACGGCCGATACGATCTGGGGCGTGAAGGTCGCCGACCCCTATCGCTGGCTCGAGAATTCGGACGATCCAAAGGTGCAGGCCTGGAGCGACGCGCAGAACAAGCGCACGCGCGCCTATCTCGATGCGCTGCCCGACCGCACGGCCGTGAAGGACGAATTGACGAAACTCATCAAGGCGACATCGCCCGCCTATTATCGCCTCGAAGCGCGCGGCTCCCGCGTGTTTGCGATCTATTCCGATCCGAAATTCCAGCAGCCCATGCTGGTGGCGCTCGATGCCGCCGCCGATCCGGCGAGCCGCAAGACCGTGCTCGATCCCAACAAGCTCGATGCCAAGGGCCTGACCGCGATGGACTGGTTCGTGCCCTCCGGCGACGGCACGAAAGTGGCCGTGTCGCTGTCGCAGAACGGAAGCGAGAACGGCACGCTTCACATCTATGACGTGGCGAGCGGCAAGGAGATCGATACGCCGATCCCGCGCGTGCAATATCCGACGGCCGGGGGAAGTCTCGCCTGGGCTGCCGACGGCAAGGGCTTCTGGTACACGCGCTATCCCGGTGCCGATGCGCCCAAGGACGACCAGGCCTTCTACATGCAGGTCTATTTCCACAAGCTCGGCACCGATTCCAAGAACGACAAGCTCGTGCTCGGCAAGGCCGACGGGCTCGAACGCATCTCCGAGATCTTCCTCGATAACCGCTTCAACCTCGACCACGTGATGGCGATGGTCCAGCGCGGCGACGGCAATATCTGGGCGTTCTATGTGCTCGCCGAAGGCCAGGCGCCCGTGCGCATCGGCACGTATGAGGACGATATCGTCTATGCCGCCTTCGGGCCCGATGGCGCGGTCTATGCCATCGCGCAGAAGAACGCGCCCAACCGCAAAATCCTCAAGCTGAAAGCGCCCTTCGCCGAACACGCGCTGGCATCCGCGCCCGTGATCGTGCCCGAGAGCAAGGTGGCCATCCTTTCGGGCGGCGCCGAAGAGCAGCAGGCCGATCTTTCCTTCAGCCCCGGCCATCTTTTCGTGCGCGATATCGTGGGCGGGCCCAACGACGTGCGCATCTTCGATCTCGACGGCAAGGCGGAAGGGCTCTTGCCGCTGCCCGAGGTTTCGGGAAATTCGGAGATCGATCCCTTGGCCAATGGCGACGTGCTCTACGACGTTTCGACCTATGTGCGGCCGATCTATTTCATGGAATGGAATCCTTCGAGCGGAAAGGCGAAGGAAACCGCTCTGAAGATGACCTCGCCGGTGAGCTATGCCGATGCGAAAGTGGTGCTCGCCTTCGCCACGTCGAAGGACGGCACCAAGGTTCCCGTCGATATCATCATGAAGAAGAGCGAAACGCTCGACGGCAAAAATCCGGCGCTGCTTTACGGCTATGGCGGCTATGGCATCAGCCAGACGCCCTACTTCCTCGGCGCCACGTGGCGGCTGTGGCTCGACGCCGGCGGTATCTACGCCGTGGCCAATATCCGCGGCGGCGGCGAATATGGCGAGCGCTGGCACAAGGAAGGCATGCTGACCAGGAAGCAGAACGTGTTCGACGATTTCGATGCGGCCGGCGAATATCTCGTCGATCAGAAATACACGTCGCACGACAAGCTCGCGCTGCTCGGCGGCTCGAATGGCGGACTTCTGATGGGCGCGGAGATCACCCAGCATCCCGATCTGGCGCGCGCCGTGGTTTCGGAAGTCGGCATTTACGACATGATCCGGGTCGAGCTCGATCCCAACGGCGCCTTCAACACGACCGAATTCGGAACGGTGAAGAACGAGGCCGATTTCAAGGCGCTCTACGCCTATTCGCCCTACCATCACGTGACGAAGGGCGCGCTCTATCCGGCCGTGCTGATGATGACGGGCGCGACCGACATGCGCGTCAATCCGATGCAATCGCGCAAGATGACGGCGGCGCTGCAGGCGGCGACGGGTTCGGCGCGGCCGGTCCTGTTGCGCACCAACAAGACGTCGGGCCACGGCATCGGAAGCTCGCTCGACGAACGCATCGCCGAGCGCACGGATTTCCTGACCTTCCTGTTCGATCAGCTGGGGATGAAATATTCGGCGCACTGAGAACCGCGAACCGGGCCCGCTCCTGCGCTATTGCCCATATAAGGCATAGGCGCGCCGGATCGTGAGGCTGCCGGCGCACATCATGCCGGAATCGGAAAATCGCTTTTCTTGAAAATCGAGACCAGTTGGATGTTGCGTGCGGCAAGCGCCTCGGTTGCGCCTTCCTGGCGGTCGATCACGACCAGCGCCCGCTTGACCACACAATTGGGATATTCGAGATGGATGCCTTCTACCGCTCCGAACATGGAGTTTCCCGAGGTCGCGACATCGTCCACCAGCAGCACGTTCTCGCCGTCGGTCAGGTGGCCGTCGATGCGTTCGCGCGCGCCATGTTCCTTGGCCTTCTTGCGCACGAAAAACGTCTGAACGGGATGACCTCGCACATGGCTCATGGCGGAGATCGCGGCAACCAGCGGTACGGCACCCAATTCGAGCCCGCCGACGCAACGGATATTCTCCCGCTTCATATATTCCAGAACAACGTCGCCGAGCAGCGATGCTCCTTCCGGCAGCAGGGTCGTCTGGCGAAGCTGGAAGAGATATTTGCTCGTGCGGCCGGACGAGAGGATGAAGTCGCCGAGTTTCAGAGATTTATCGAGGATGATTTGCCGCAATCGTTCCCATCGCGGATCGCTCCGGTCGAGAACATCGTCTGCGGCATTCCGGTCTTGTTTGGCCGCGCGCATATTCATCCGGTTCTCCCCCCGAATCGGCTCTCCCGCCAAAAGGATGCTCCTCTCGCGAGGCCGGGGCTATAACGGATAACGCCGAAAGCGGCCACCGTCTGTTGAAAAGCGAGGACGGCAGATTGCGTTATTCGGCCTTTTCCGCCGCTTCGCCTTCTTCGGCCTTCGGCCCCGCGCCTTCCTCGAACAGTTCTTCGGCGGCGACCTTGGCTTCGGCAGACGCCTCTTCCTCGGCCGTGCGTTCGGCGAGCACGTCCTCGCCGCGCGCCTGACGCTCGGCTTCGTCTTCGGTGCGCGCGACGTTGATCGTCACATGCACGCGCACTTCCGGATGCAGCACCACCGTCAGCGGGAACATGCCGATGGTCTTGATGGCCTTGTCGAGCGGCACCTGCGTGCGGCTGACGGAGAAGCCCGCTTCGGTGATGATCTCGGAGATATCGCGAGGGCTGACGGAGCCGTAAAGCTGGCCGCGGTCGCCCGCCTGGCGCAGCAGCACGAAGGTCTTGCCTTCGAGCTTCTTGGCGATCTTCTCGGCCTCGGATTTCTTCTCCAGATTGCGCGCTTCGAGCTGCGCCTTCTGGCTCGAGAAATATTCGCGGTTGGCTTTGGTGGCGCGCAGCGCCTTTTTCTTCGGCAGAAGATAATTGCGCGCAAAGCCGTCCTTCACGCGCACTTCATCGCCCATCTGGCCGAGTTTTTCGACGCGTTCGAGCAGGATCACTTGCATGGCCTCGGCTCCTATTTCACGACGTAGGGCAGAAGCGCCATGAAGCGCGCCCGCTTGATGGCCTGCGCCAGCAGGCGCTGCTTGCCCGACGACACCGCGGTGATGCGGGAAGGCACGATCTTGCCGCGCTCGGAAATGAAGCGCTGAAGCAGCTTCACGTCCTTGTAATCGATCTTCGGCGCGTTGGCGCCGGAGAAGGGGCAGGTCTTCTTGCGGCGGAAGAAGGGGCGGCGCTGGCCGCCGGCACCGGCGTGACTCATATCGCGGCCTCCTCGATCTCGGCTTCGTCGGGCTTCTTGTCCTCGCGCTCGCGGCGCTTGGAGGAATTGGACTGCTCGAACGCATCCACCTTCACCGAGATGTAGCGCAGCACGTCTTCGTTGATCTTGATCTGGCGTTCCAGCTCGTGGATCGCCTTGGCCGGGGCATTGATGTTCAGGAGAACATAATGGCCCTTGCGGTTCTTCTTGATGCGATAGGCGAGCGAACGCAGGCCCCAATATTCCTGCTTCTCGACCTTGCCGCCTTCGGATTCGATGATGGTCTTGAGGTGGGTCGCCAGCGCGTCCACCTGCTGCGCGCTGATGTCCTGGCGCGCAATCAGGAGATGCTCGTAAAGAGCCATGGATCATAAGTCCCTGTTTTGGCTGCGGAACGGCAAGGGGCGGGATGCCCGCTGCCGCCTTGGTTCCCCTGAACGCCGGACCTCCGGCATAGCCCTTTTGGGGCTTCAGGCGACCGCAGCCGCTTCGAAGGGGCGGCTTATAGGGGAAGGCAGGGGCGGGGGCAAGGTGGTCAGTCCGCCTCCGCCAGCGCCCGCTTCACGGCCTTTGGATTTTTGTCGATCACCCTGAGCAGCGCGCGAGCAGGGGCATCGAGCTTGCGCCCCTGTTCCCAGCCTTCGACGGTGCGAGCCGGAATGCCCGTTACGCTTTCAAATTCGCGCGTCGTTCGGGCGACCTTCTTGCGGATTTCCTTCACGCGCTTTGCGGGCAACGGTTCGACGATGCGCGTGGGCAGCGCGATCTCGCCCCGGCTGTGCGCAAGCGCTTCCTTCGCCGCTGCAATCAATTCACGGCCGAATTTCGTATGGCTTTTCGAGGTCTGGAACTTTGCTCTAGCCATCGGCGATCACCTGGGAATCAGACGAAGGGCGCTGTCGCCAACGGCAGCGCCCTCGATTGTCACGGCCTCGGAACTTGTCTCGAAGCCGACCGGCCCGGCGGGCGGGCCCGTCTTTGCGCCCTGAGCCGCTCGCGGCCGGGCGATGAACTATCCGCCCGCGTTGCGCGCGCGTCAAACTTTTTCGCGCCGGAATCACATCACAAATTCGCCCGCCACGCGCGGCCCCTTGCGCTAACTCGCTGTCATCGCTAAACGCGCGCCCCATGACACGCGCTTTCATTTTCCCCGGACAGGGCAGCCAGGCGATCGGCATGGGCAAGGCGCTTGCCGAAGCGTTCGCGCCCGCGCGCGAGGTTTTTCAGGAAGTGGACGAGGCGCTGTCGCAGAAGCTGTCGAAGCTGATGTGGGAAGGCCCCGAAAGCGATCTCACGCTCACGGAAAATGCGCAGCCCGCGATCATGGCGGCGAGCATGGCGATTGTTCGTGTGTTGCAAAAGGAAGCGGGTCTCGATCTTGCAAAACATGCGCGCCTGGTTGCCGGTCATTCGCTCGGCGAATACACCGCGTTGTGCGCCGCCGGAGCCTTCACGCTGTCCGATGCAGCGCGCTTGCTGAAAACGCGTGGCCGCGCGATGCAGGAGGCAGTGCCCGTCGGCATCGGCGCGATGAGCGCGCTGCTCGGCGCGGAAATCGAATGGGCAGAAGCCGCCGCGAAGGAAGCGGTCGAGCAAGCGCCGCCGGCGGAAAAAAATCCCGTCTGCGTCGTGGCGAATGACAACGCGCCCGGCCAGGTCGTGATTTCGGGAACGAAAGCAGCGGTCGAACGCGCGGGCGAAATCGCCAAAGCCAAAGGCGCCAAGCGCGCCATGGCGCTGGCGGTGAGCGCGCCGTTTCATTGCCCCTTGATGCAGCCCGCCGCCGACAAGATGCGCGAGGCGCTCGCCGCTGTCACGATTCATCCGCTCGCCGCGCCGCTGATCGCCAATGTCACCGCTTCCGAAACGAACGAGCCCGAAACCATCCGCCGGTTGCTGGTGGAACAGGTCACGGGCCGCGTGCGCTGGCGCGAAAGCGTGCTGGCGTTTCGCGAACTTGGTGTTAGCGTGAGCGTCGAAGCGGGCGGCAACAAGGTGCTCACCGGCATGGTCAAGCGCATCGACAAGGAATTGCAGACGGTCACGCTCGATACCGCCGCCGATATCGAAGCCTTTGCGAAGGTGCTCTGATGTTCGATCTCACCGGCAAAACGGCACTGGTAACGGGCGCGAGCGGCGGCATCGGCGGCGCGATTGCGAAAGCGCTGCACGCGCAAGGCGCCAATGTCGTGTTGTCGGGCACGCGCGCCGACGCGCTCGAAGCATTGAAAGCGGAGCTGGGCGCGCGCGCCCATATCGCGCTGTGCAATCTTGCCGATACCGCTTCCGTCGAAGCGCTGCCCAAAGCCGCCGAAGCAGCGGCGGGCGCAGCCATAGACATCCTCATCAACAATGCCGGCATCACGCGCGACAATCTTTTCCTGCGTATGAAAGACGAGGAATGGGATCAAGTGATCGCCGTCGATCTCACCGCGGCGTTCCGCCTGTCGCGCGCGGTGTTGCGCAACATGATGAAAAAGCGCTGGGGCCGTATCATTTCCATTACCTCTGTTGTGGGCACGACCGGCAATCCCGGCCAGGGCAATTACGCCGCCGCCAAGGCGGGGCTCGTGGGCATGACCAAATCGCTCGCCGCCGAAATCGCCAGCCGCAACATCACGGTCAATTGCGTCGCGCCCGGTTTTGTCGTAACGCCCATGACGGATGCGCTGAGCGAAGAGCAGCGGACCGCACTTCTGGCGCGCATTCCTTCCGGGCGTTTTGGTTCGCCCGCCGACATCGCGGCCGCGGTGGTGTACCTCGCCAGCGATGAAGCGGGTTACGTGACCGGCCAGACCCTGCATGCCAATGGCGGGATGGCCATGATTTGACTGGAAGTTCAAGGGGATATGCCGCATGTTGGCGGCGTGAAGGGTCTGTGTTACGAAGCGGCGGCTTCGGCCAAGGCCGGACATCAACGAGAGGTTTCGATAGAGCAATGAGCGATACTGCCGAGCGCGTGAAGAAGATCGTGGTCGAGCATCTGAATGTGGATGCCGACAAGGTCACCGAAGGCGCCTCCTTCATCGAAGATCTGGGCGCGGACAGCCTCGACACCGTCGAGCTGGTCATGGCGTTCGAGGAAGAGTTCGGCATCGAAATCCCCGATGACGCCGCGGAGTCGATCGTGACGGTGGGCGACGCCGTCAAATATATCGACAAGTCGCAGGCCTGAGTGTCCCTCGCCGGCGCGAGCATGCGCAGGGTCGTGGTCACGGGTCTGGGCCTCGTCACGCCGCTTGCCTGCGGTGTGGAGGAGAGCTGGTCGCGGCTGCTGGCGGGCAAATCGGGCGCGCGCCCCATCACCAAATTCAAGGTCGACGATCTGCCCGCGCGCATCGCTTGCGATGTGCCGCGCGGCGACGGCAGCGATGCCACGTTCAATGCCGATCAATGGGTTGATCCCAAGGAACAGCGCCGCGTCGACGATTTCATCATTTTTGCGCTGACGGCGGCGCAACAGGCCGTCACCGATTCCGGCTACGTGCCGAAGGATGAAGAAGAGCGTTGCCGCTCCGGCGTGCTGATCGGCTCGGGCATCGGCGGGCTTCAGGGCATCGAAGAAGCCTCGATCCTGGTGCATGAAAAAGGCCCGCGCCGTCTGTCGCCGTTCTTCATTCCGGGCCGTCTCATCAATCTTGCATCGGGCTATGTCTCCATCCGCTTCGGTTATAAAGGCCCGAACCACGCGGTGGTCACGGCCTGCGCCACCGGCGCGCATGCCATCGGCGATGCGGCGCGGCTGATCGCGCTCGACGATGCGGACGTGATGATCGCGGGCGGCGCGGAAGCCGCCATCTGCCGCCTCGGCATGGCAGGGTTTGCCGCCTGCCGCGCGCTTTCCACCGGCTTCAACGATACGCCCGAGAAAGCATCGCGTCCTTACGACCGCGACCGCGACGGCTTCGTGATGGGCGAGGGCGCGGGCATCGTGATCCTCGAGGAATACGAGCACGCAAAGGCACGTGGCGCGAAAATCTATGCCGAGGTGAAGGGCTACGGATTATCCGGCGATGCGCACCACATCACGGCACCCGCCGATGACGGCGATGGCGGCTATCGCGCCATGAAGATGGCGCTGAAGCGCGCCGAACTCGCGGCCAGCGATATCGATTACGTCAACGCGCACGGCACCTCCACGCCGCTCGGCGACGAGATCGAATTGAAGGCCGTGGAGCGGCTGTTCGGCAATGCCGCGGGCAAGATGTCGATGTCCTCCACCAAATCTTCCATCGGACATTTGCTGGGGGCTGCCGGCGCCACCGAAGCGATCTTCTCCATCCTCGCCATCCGCGACCAGATCGTGCCGCCCACGCTGAACCTCGACAATCCATCGGTCCAAACCGATCTCGATCTCGTGCCGCACAAAGCCAAGAAGCGCGAAGTGAAGGCCGCGCTGTCCAATTCCTTCGGCTTCGGCGGCACCAATGCTTCGCTGATCCTCACCGCCGTGCAGTAACGGCGTATGCAAGCGAGCAAAACCCTCGACAGGATAAAAATTCTCGCTGCGGAAGGCCGAATTCTGGTCTCGGCGCATGGCTATGACGAGCTTGCCGCCGATGATATATTCTTCAGCGATGTTCTTCACGGGCTCGCTGAAGCCGAGGCGGTGGAGGATTATCCCGCTGCCGCGAAAGGCCCTTCAGTCCTTGCGTTGCAGCGTGATGAAGATGATCGGCCCATTCATGTCGTTTGGGGTATACCCAAGGGTGCGTCCGGTCCGGCAGTCGTGGTGACGGCATACAGGCCCGATCCGAACAGGTGGTCGCGTGATTTCAGGGAGCGGCGGAAGTGACGACTAGAAAGTCCATCAAACTCGTGCGCGAAGGCAAATTCGCCGCGGAGGTTCCCGTCGAGCTGATCGAGGATGAAGGCGATTGGTCGCCTTATCTGTCGGCTGCCGATGCCCGCAAGCTGGACGATGTGCGGCGCCTGTTGCGCGCAGGCGATCTCGCAGGCGCCGCGCGTGTGGCCCATGTGTTCGAATTGACGCCGGTTAATGTCTGAATCTCCGCATGCGGTTTTTCTTTTTTCTCCTTCTTCTCGCCGCCATCGCCGCCGGAGCATTTTACGCCGAGCAGTGGAATTTCTTTCGCCCCGGTCCCGCGGCTGAGGAAAAGATCGTGCTGATCGAGCCGGGCGAGCGCCTGTCCTCGATTTCGCAGAAGCTTGCCCGCGCGGGCGCGGTGGAAAATCCTGCCCTGTTCCAGATCGGCGTGCGCCTCCGCGCGCAGGGCGCCAAGCTGAAAGCCGGCGAATATGCGATTCCGGCGCATGCAAGCCAGGCCGATGTGATGGGCATTCTGGCGCTCGGCAAATCGATCCAGCACAAGATCACCGCGGCCGAGGGCCTCACGAGTCAAATGATCTACGACATCGTGAAATCCGATCCCGTGCTCACCGGCGATGCGGGCGCGGCGCCGAGAGAAGGAACGCTTTTGCCCGAAACCTATCTTTTCACCCGCGGCGTCACGCGCGCGCAAATGCTTTCGCGCATGACGAAGGCGCAGCAAGATCTGCTGGCAAAGCTGTGGCCCGCGCGCGCGGGCGATCTGCCGTTCACCACCGAGCATGACGCCATCGTGCTCGCCTCCATCGTGGAGAAGGAAACCGCCATCCCCGAGGAGCGCCGCCACATCGCCGCCGTGTTCGAGAATCGCCTGCGCCTCGGCATGAAGCTGCAATCCGATCCCACAATCATTTACGGGCTGACGCGCGGCTATCCGCTCGGCCGCGGCATCCGCGAGAGCGAACTCACCGGCGCGACGCCCTACAACACCTATGTCATCGCCGGGCTGCCGCCCACGCCCATCTGCAATCCGGGCAAGGATGCCATCGCCGCCGTGCTGGACCCGGAAACCTCCAAGGACCTTTATTTCGTGGCCGACGGCTCGGGCGGGCATGTCTTCTCGGCCACCATCGCCGAGCATGAAAAGAACGTCGCCAAATGGCGCAGAATCGAGAAAGCGTCCGAGCCGCCACCCAAGACAGTTCTTCCGCATAAAGCGCGGCGGGGCTAAATTCGCCCGTCCCTTCCGGAGTTCCCGATGCCCATCGTCAGCATGACCGGCTTTGCCGAAGCGCACGGCGCCCATGAAAGCGCGCGCTGGCGCTGGGAGGCGAAGAGCGTCAACGGGCGGGGGCTGGAATTGCGCCTGCGCGTGCCGCCGGGCTTCGACTCCATCGAGGCGGCCGCGCGCATGCTGGCGGGGGAGCGTTTCAAGCGCGGCAATGTACAGGCAACGCTCAATCTCGAGCCGCAGGAAAACGGGCGCGGCTTGCGCGTGGATGCGGCGGCGCTCGCCGCGGCCGTGAAGATCGCGCGCGAAGTGGCGCAGGAAACCGGCCTTGCGCCCGCGCGCGTCGATGGGCTGCTCGCGCTCAAGGGCGTGATCGTGCAGGACGAGACGGCGATGAGCGATAGCGCCCGCGCCGGCCGCGATGCGGCGATTCTGGAAAGCCTCGCCGCCGCCTTCGATGCGCTCAAGCGCGCGCGCCGCACCGAAGGCGCGAAACTCTCGTCCATTTTGACGGCGCAGATCGCGGAAATCGAAAAGCTCACGCGCGAAGCCGCTGCGCTTGCCGCATCCCAGCCCGCGGCGCTTCGCGACAAGCTTCAGGCGCAGTTGAAGGAATTGCTCGGCTCGGCGTCGATGCCCGAAGAGCGGCTCGCGCAGGAAGTGGCGTTGCTCGCCACGCGCGGCGATGTGCGCGAGGAGCTGGACAGATTGACCGCGCATGTCCACGAAGCGCGCACGCTGGTTGCGTCGGGCGATGCGGTGGGGCGCAAGCTCGATTTTCTGGCGCAGGAATTCAACCGCGAAGCCAATACGCTGTGCTCGAAATCCTCCGACATTCAATTGACGCGAACGGGGTTGGCGCTGAAGGCGGCCATCGATCAGTTCCGCGAGCAGGCCCAAAATGTCGAATGAGCGGCGCATGAGCGACGCCATTCGGCGCCGCGGGCTGATGCTGGTGCTGTCCTCGCCGTCGGGCGCGGGCAAAACCACGCTGTCGCGCATGCTGCTCGAAAGCGATAGCGGCATCGTCCTTTCCGTCTCCGCCACGACGCGCGCCAAGCGGCCCAACGAAGTGGAGGCCCGCGATTATTTCTTCGTCACGCCGGATGCATTCGAGCACATGGTGAAAGCGGGCGAATTCCTGGAGCATGCTACCGTCTTCGATCACCGCTACGGCACGCCGAAAAAACCGGTGCTCGATTCCATCGCTGCGGGCCGAGACGTGCTGTTCGACATCGACTGGCAGGGCACCCAGCAATTGAAGGAAAAGGCGGGCGAGGATCTCGTCAGCATTTTCGTGCTGCCGCCGAGCCACGACGAACTCGAACGGCGGTTGAAATCGCGCGCGCAGGATTCCGATGAGGTGGTGGCCAGGCGCATGGCGAAAGCCGAAAGCGAAATCAGCCATTGGGCGGAATATGATTATGTGATCGTCAACCGCGATCTCGAAATCGCGCTCGGTGAAATCAAATCCATATTGGCCGCCGAGCGTTTGCGGCGTTCGAGGCAGATCGGATTGTCGGAGTTTGTGCGGAATATAACGTCGTAAACTCACTGTCATGGCCCGCGACTGCGGGCCACCCAGTTCTCGCTTCTCATATCTCACAGAATTCAACTGGGCGGCCCGCACCAGGCGGGCCGTGACAGAAGTGGTTAAGGCTGCAACACCACCCGCCCCACGATCTTTCCCTGCCGCAAATCCTCCAGCGTCTGCGTCGCCTGCGACAGCGGCCGCGTTTGAACCGGAATCGGATCGACCTTACCCGCCCGCACGATCTCCATCATCTCTTGCGCTTCGGCGAGCGAGCCGACAAACGATCCGATGATCGACATCGGCTTCAGCGGGAACATCGGGATGGGCATCTGCATCGCCCCGCCGAACAGCCCCACCACGATGATGCGCCCGCCCTTGCGGATGATGGAATTGGCGAACGCGAATGTTGCTTCGGACCCCACGAAATCGACCACCGCATAGGCGCCGCCCGTTTCGGCCATGAATTTTTTCGCGACGCCCGGCTCCTTGGTGTTGTAGGTGGCAACTGCTCCCGCTTTTTTCGCGGCTTCCAGATGAGCATCCACGATATCGGCGGCGATGGGGCCGCGTCCGAACAAACTCCGCGCGAACTGCACGCCCATCATGCCGACGCCGCCGCAACCCAGCACCACCACCGGATCGTCGGGCGAAACTTTTCCCACCTTCTTCATCGCGCCGAACGCGGTCAAGCCCGAGCACATATAGGCCGCGGCCATCGCGGGATTCGCCTTGCCGTAATCGAGCAGATATTTCGGATGCGGCACGATCACATGCGTGGAATATCCGCCCGGCACATTGGCCGAGCAGCCGATCTGGCGCGGCCGCGCGCAGAGATTTTCTTCGCCGCGCTTGCAGGCCGGGCATTCGCCGCAGCCGATCCACGGAAACACCGCATAGTGCGCGCCCACTTTCACGCCGCTCGCTTGCGGCCCCACCGCCACCACTTCGCCTTCGATCTCGTGGCCCATCGTGTGCGGAAATTTGATGTTGGCGAGCGGCAGCTTGTTGCCGCCGCCGAGCGAGAAATATCCGTCATGGATGTGCACGTCGCTGTGACACACGCCGGCATTGTCGACCTTGATGAGAATTTCGCTGCCCTGCGGCGTGGGCGTCGGCGCTTCGAGTTCCTTCAGCGGCGCGCCGAATTCGACAATGACCTGGCTCTTCATTTCGCGTCTCCATTGGCTGGCTGAGGCTAGTGTTGCATGGCCCGCCACGCGCGCGCCAGTGCGGCGAAATCTTTCACGGAAAGCTGTTCGGCGCGTGCCGTCGGGTCAAGGCCTGCGGCGCGAACCAGCGCTTCGGCGCCGGGCGCGAGCGGCTTCAGACTCTGGCGCAGCATCTTGCGGCGATGGCCGAACGCGGCGGCGGTCACGGCTTCGAGATCGGCGAGCGCGCATTCGGCAACCGGCTCGCACGGCTCGATGCGAACGATAGAGGATGTCACTTTCGGCGGCGGCGTGAAGGCGCGGGGGCTCACATCGAACAATATCTTCGCGCGCGCGCGCCATTGGGTGAGAATCGAAAGGCGGCCATAAGCCTTGCTGCGCGGCGTTGCCACCAATCGCTCGGCCACTTCGCGCTGGAACATCAGCGTCAGGCTCAGCCAGAAGCGCGGGCCCGTCAGCCACTTCACGAGCAGCGCGCTTGCGATGTTGTAGGGCAGATTGGCGGCAATGCGCGCGGGGCCTTGCAGGAGATGCGTTTCGTCGATGCAAAGCGCATCGCCGGATATGATTTCGAGGCGGCCGGGCCAGGCGGCGGCGATTTCCTTCAGCGCGGGCAAGCATCGCGCGTCGCGCTCCACGGCGACGACGCGCGCCGCACCTTCCGCGAGCAACGCGCGCGTCAGCCCGCCGGGTCCGGGCCCGACTTCATACATGATGCAATCGTCCAGGGGACCGGCGGCGCGCGCAATTTTTCGCGTGAGATTCAAATCGAGCAGAAAATTCTGCCCCAGCGATTTCTTCGCCATCAAGCCATGCGCGGCGATCACTTCGCGCAGGGGCGGAAGATCAGCCTCTGGCATCGGCCATTTTCGCGGCGAGTTCGATGGCCGCGATCATGCTCTTCGCATCGGCCTTGCCGGTTCCCGCGATATCGAGCGCGGTGCCGTGATCGGGCGAGGTACGGATGATGGGCAATCCCAGCGTCACGTTCACGCCGTCCCAGAACGCCAGCGTCTTGAGCGGGATCAGTGCCTGATCGTGATACATGCACAGCGCCGCATCGTATTGCGCGCGCGCTTCGGCATGGAACATGGTGTCGGCGGAAAGCGGCCCGCGCACATCGTGGCCCTTGGCGCGCAGCGTCTCGATGGCGGGAACGATGATGGCGGTTTCCTCGGTGCCCATCGTGCCGCTTTCGCCGGCATGCGGATTGAGCCCGGCCACGGCGAGGCGGGGTTTCGCAATACCGAAATCGCGTTTCAGCGCCGCGATAATAATCTCGCCGGTTTCGACGATCGCTTCCCTGGAAATATGCGACGGCACGTCCGCCACCGGAATGTGAATCGTCAGCGGCACCACGCGCAAATCCGCCCCCGCCAGCATCATCACGGCGCGCTTGGCTTTCGTCAGATGTGCCAGATATTCGGTGTGTCCGGCATAGGAAAAACCGGCGCGCGTCAGCACGGCCTTGTGGATCGGCGCGGTGACGACCGCCGCCGCTTCGCCGGCGAGCGTCATCTCTACCGCCTTGCCGATGCAGGCGATGACCGCTTTGGCATTTGCCGGATCTGGCGCGCCCGGTTTGCGCGGATGCGCGGCGGCAACGGAAATCACGGACGAAGCATCGGCAAGCCCGCACGCACGGAAAATTTCCGCGTCGCCCACCAGCCGCAAGGAATGCGCGCCAACGCGGCCTTTCAAGGCATGATAAGCGGCCACCGCCACTTCGGGGCCGACGCCGGCCGGCTCGCCCATGGTGATGAGGATGGGCTCAGCGCGTTTCGATGTCGGCATCGCGCCTGAGATCGCGCAGGTAACGCCGCGCCAGAACCGACATCTGCTCCTCGAACAATTGCTGCTCGATGTCGTCGCGCGTGGGCATGTGGAAGGCGGTGATCTGCGGCAGCGGCTTGTCGCAGCGCACGATGATTTCGATGCCGGCGGGCGACTGGAACGGCTCGGCCACGTCGCCCGGCTGCGTCTTTTCGAGCGCCGTCTGAATCTGCGGCGACAGATCGCTCACCCGCATGGTGCCGAGATTCATATAGACGCTGCCCGTCACTTTCTTGGTCAGGTCTTCGAGCCCGTCGCAGCCGCCGATATGCTGGCGGATGACTTCGGCGGCCTGCATGGCGCGGCCCACGAGGTCCTTGTCCGGCTTGTCGCCCAGCGGCAGAAGCAGGCGCGCCAGCGGAATCGTGCCGTCAGAATCGACATTCGCTGCGGGCTCCGGAACTTTCGTTCCTTCCGGCGCCTGCTTGCCGCGCAGGAACAGAATGTAATAGCCGCCCGGGCCGCGGACCGGCGGGCTCACATTGCCGGGCTCCATCGTGCGCAGCATATCGTTCAGCTCTTTGGGCAATTGGCCGTCGGCCATCCAGCCGAGATCGCCGCCTTGCGCCGCTGTCGGGTTCTGGCTGAACTGGCGCGCGACCGCCTGGAAGGGCGCGCCTTGCGCGATCTGGTCGTGCAGTTCCTGCATGTCCTTCTGCACCTTCGCGTCCTGATCGGGATTGTCGACGGACTGGAAGATTTCGGCGACCTGATAATGCGTCTTGTCGGCGGTCGCCGCTTCGCGCTTGAGTTCGGCGTCCACGTCCGCCGGCGTGATGTTGATCTGGTCGCCATACGTGCCCTGCACGGTCTTCGACCATGCGATTTGCGTCGCGATCTGGCCGCGCAAGGTCGCGATGTTCACGCCGGCCTGCGCCAGCATGCCCTTGAGCTGATCGAGCGTCATGTTGTTGTCGGAGGTGATGTTGTCGATGGCCTTGTCCACTTCCGAGCCCGACACGGTGATGTTGTTCTTCTGCGCTTCGAGCAGTTCCAGCCGCTCGGTCTCGAGCTGCTTCAGGACCTGATCGTGGATGCGGTCCATATTGTCTTTCGTCGCGCGCGCGCCGGTGGTGGCCAGGAACAGCGCGACGCGCTGGCGCAGATCGTATTGCGAGATCACCGTGTCGTTGACGACCGCCGCCACGCCGTCGTTCTCCGAAACCACGGCATCGGTCGCGCTGGGCGCGGCCGGCAATTCCTCGTCGACGGAGGCGACGTCGCGCGTGCCGCTATCGGCGGGCGTGTTTTCGCCGGAGGCGGGCGCTTGCGCCGCCGCCGCAGCGTTCGCCGGAACGGCCGGCACTGCGGGATCGGCAAGGATCGGCGGCGCGGCGAGCGCCAGCACGAATATGCCGGACAGGGCAGCCATGCGGATAAGATTAACCAAGGGGCCGGGCTGCTTTCGCGATGAGGGTTGCGGGCGGGGCAGGATAAGCAAATCTGGAGCCGGTTCAAGGCGTGGAGAACACATGGCGCTGGAAGAGGTCGGAGTTGTCGGTCTTCTCCTGGCCCGTTTTCAGGTTAAATCGCAGTAAAATTGCCGTGGCGGGCAGAACGTCGCGGTCGCGGGTGTATTTACGCTGATAGGAAAGCGAGATGCCGAGGCACTCGTCGTCATAGCCCAGGCCCACTTCGTCGTCGATCATTTGAGAGGCCTGCAGGTCGCGCCGCGCGCCCGCGAAGGCGAGCCAGTGGTCGAAAAAGCCCACCGTCATCTGGCCGTTGATTTCCTCGCGCGAGGTGAGGCCGAGCGCGGCGACCGCCTGCGGCAGCCGCACATAGCTCACCTGCATCGAGGAGCGCCCCAGATGCGCATCGAGATAGACTTCGTTGCGGTTGATTGAGCCGTCGGTCTCGTCGATGTCGATGCGATGGGTGAGCGAAAGATATGGCGCGAATTTGATCGTGTAGCGCCCGATGAGATCGGAGGTCTTTCCGGCGATTCCGGAATCGGCGGCGAAGACGGGATCGGGCTTCAGGCGGAACGCCTGGCCGAGCAGCACTTCGATCGAGCCCGACGGAAAATAGGCTTCGGTGCGCACGCCCACCGTCGCGCGCGGCCCGCTCTCCCACAGATCGTAGCCGGGCATGCGCTGAAAGCTGAAGAGATCGGTTTCGTCGAGTTCGATGTCGGTCGAATCCTCGTTGGGAATGCCGGGCGGATTTCCGCCATAGGGCGCAATGACGACCTGCGCGATCGGCTCCACGATCACCGCGGTGCTGCTGCCCGACATGAACGGCCAGCGCCAGTCCGCCGCGAAATAGGGAAGTCCGCGTTCGATGAAATGCGAATTGGATTGTCCGGGCAGGTTGAACGGATTGGCGTTGCTCACATGATAAACGTCGCCGCGCACATCGGCCTGGAAGGTGAGCAATTGCCCCGCTTCGGTGACGAAGGGAAGCCGCCAGCGCGCTTCCCCCGTCAGCCGCTGGCTGTCCACGCCGACATCGTGGCTGACGGCGGCCGTGTTCACGTCGAAGCGGAAATCGCCGCCGAACAGATGGCCTTCGGGAATGTAGGAATATTCGATCAGCGGCAGCACGAGCGGAATTTCGGCGCGCACGTCGGTGGCGCGCAAGCCTTGAAAGAAATAGCCGGTGATGGCGAAGCGGCTGCGCCCGTCGAGGCCTTCGAAATAGAGATCGCTGACGAGCCGGTCGTCTTCCGAAATGTTGTAGCGCTTCAGATAGGTGTCGTTGGAGGTGATTTGCGCGTCGTAGCCCGCGCGCCAGTCATCCGTGATCGGCGTGAAGCCCGAGCCGAACAGCGAGGAATAAATCTGCTTCTGGTTTTTGGCGATGCCGCCTTCGGGATTGTAGGCGCCGGTGGCCTGCAGCCACATGCCGCCGTGATTCCAACGCTGGCGGTATTCGCCTTCCATCACATAGCCGGCCGCGCTGGTGACGAGGGGAGCGAACGTCATGTCCTGCGAATCGGTGAGCGAAATGTAGAGCGGCAGGCGCACGAATGTGCCCATCGTGCTCGACGAGCCGAGATCGGGCATCAGAAAGCCGGATTGGCGCTTCACCGTGGGATCGGCGGTGGAGAAGAACGGCGCATAGAACACCGGCACGCCGAACATCTTGATGATCGCGTTCGTGAAATAGATGCGGTGCTTGGTCTGGTCGTGCACCACCTTGCTCGCCTGCACCTGCCAGAGCGGCGTGCGCTGGCCGGGCTTGTTGCAGATCTTGCAGGGCGTGTACGCCGCGTCGTAAGCGGTGGTCGTGTTGCCGTTGCTGCGCACCGCGCGCGAGGCGACGAGCCGGCCGTTCTTGCCGATGAGCGCGGAGAAGCTTTCCAGCACGCCGTCGCGGAATCCGCTTGTCAGCGTGGCGCTTTTGGCGAAGACGGCGTTGCCGTCCGGCGACAGCATGGTCAGATGGCCTTCGGCGTGCGCGGTATCGGTTTTCTGGTCGTAGCTGACGAGATCGGCGTTGAGGACATAATTGTTGTAATCCAGTTCGACATGGCCTTCCGCGGTGACGACGGAATTGTCCATGTCGTAGGTCACCTTGTCGGCGCGGAGCAGCACATTGCCATTCGCGCCCTGGACCTTTTCGGCCGCGAGCGCAGGCATGGCGCACAACAGAAACAGAAATCCCACAAGCAACGCGCCGAGCTTCATCAGCCGTCCTCCTGATGGAAGACGAGCGTCATGCCGAGCAGAATGGCAACCGTTGCGGGTGCTGCGGCCGCCAGCGCCACGGGCAGGATTCCCGATATGCCGAGCGCGCGCGTGAGATTGTCGAAGAAATAGATGCCGAAGCCCGCCAGCACCGAAAACAGCACCACGCGGCCCATGCCGCCCAGCCGCGCCAGACGCAGCGAAAAGCTCGCGGCCATGAACACCATCGCCGCGAACATGGCGGGCAAAAGCAGCAGCTGGTCGAAATAAAGAATGTAGCGCGTGGCGGAGAAGCCCGCCCGCTCCGCCGTCGAGATGAATTGCGGCAGGTTCCAGAACGAAATCGTTTCGGGCGAGGCGAAGCTTTCCTGAATCTGCGAAGGCGTGAGCGTGGTGGGCAGGCTATAGGCGCCGTGATGGGCGGGCGCAGATCCGTCCGCCGTGCTCACCCACGCATTCGCGAGTGTCCATGCGCCCGTTCTCAGCGCGGCGGAATGGGCATCGATGCGGCCGAGGAAGCGGTCGTTCGCGCCGTAAAGGAAGATGATTACGTCTTCGAGCCGCGTGCCCTGATGGGCCACGCGCATGGCATGGATCACCGATTGGTGCTCGCCGTCGCCCTGGCGCAGCCACAGCCCGTTCTTCGAAACGTCGAGCTGGGATTCCTGGCCGCGGACATAGCGTGCCTCCAGCGAGGAATATTGCTCCAGCATGCGCGCGGTGAGCGGCGTCAGCGCCACCACCGCGAATACGCCGAGCGCCACCGCCACGCTGAGCGAGGGCGAAAGCAGGTTCCACGCCGACACGCCCGCTGCCCGCACCGCCACGAGCTCCTGGCTGCGCGACAGCCGCACGAAGGCGAACACGCCTCCCAGAAGCACCGCGAAGGGCAGCATCTTCAGCCCCAGATCGGGCATCTGCAGCAGCACCATGCCGACCACGATGCCGGTGGGCACATGCTTGCCCGCGGTGTGGTTGGTCAGATCCACGAGATCGATGGAGAAGATGAGAAACACGAACGCCGCGGCGACGATCCCCACACCGGTCAGGAACTGGCGCGCGAGATAGCGGTAAAGCGTCCACGACCAGCTCATGACGCAGCCTCGCTGCGCGTGAAGCGCTGGACAAGACTCATCACGAAGCTGGATGTATCGAAGGCCATCACTTCGGCGGCGGCGGCGCCCGCGCCCAGGATCGGAATGAGATAAAGCAGGATCGCAAACGAGGGATCGCGCGCCACCACGCCCTGCGCGCCATAGCCCAGAATGCGCAAGATGCCCGCCGCCATCGACGCGCCGGTGAGCCGCAGCGCATAGGCCCCGCGCCCGCGCCGTCCGCGCGTCACCGCGGCCAGCGCGATGAAAGCGAAGGCGAAGGGATAAAGCGGGGCGGCAAGCCTGTTGTGTCCCTCCGCCAGATAGATCTTGAGCACGCGCTGTGCCGGTACTTTCTTGAATTGCGGCCAGAACAATTCCGGCAGGAAGCGCTCGCTCGTCTCGCGTTCGGGTTCCTGGGCCTGGCCGGAAAACTGATCGAGATCGAAGACGTAGCGCTTGAAGCGCAGCACCGAAAGTTGTGCGCCGGCCTGACCGCTCTGCTCGATGGTGCCGTCCTTCATGATAAGCCGCGCGCCGCCCGGCGTCTGCGCCAGCATCCCGCTTTCGGCGAGATAGGTGATGGGATGTTTCTGGTCGCGGCCGTCATGCACGAGGATGCCGCGGATATGGCCGTCCGATGAAAGTTCGCGGATGAAAACGGTGAGCCCGTCGGCCGGCGTATTGAACTCGCCTTCGGAGAGCATCGCCGCCCCGATATCGGCGCGGATGTCGAGCACCTTGTCTTTCATCAGCCGCTGGGTTTCGGGGCTGAGATAGAGCGTGCAGAAATAGGTGAGCACGACCACGATCCCGCTGAGCGCCAGAACCGGCAGCGCCAATTGCCAGCGGCTGTAACCGGACGCCGACATCACCACCAATTCGCTGTCGGCATTGAGCTTGTGAAGCCCGTAAAGCGTGCCACCGAAAAAGGCGATGGGCAGGATGATTATCATCAGCGATGGAATGATGAGCAGCGTGAGGTACACGAACACCGGCGCGGACTGGCCCCGGTTGATGACGAGATCGAGCAGCCGCAAGGATTGCGACAGCCACACCACGGAGATCAGGATGAAGGCGAACAGCAGGACCGGCCCGACCAGCTGGCGCAGCACATAGAGGGACAGGCGTGGCATGCCGGGCTTTCGCTGCTTGAAGGATTCGCCCTAAACTAACATTTTCCGTGCGGGCCGCGGCAATCCCGAACTCGCCGCATCCCCATGATCGGCCGCATTAAATTCGAGTGAGAAGATTAACAATCAACGGGAGAGCGCGATGCAACTGTCCTTTGGGCCGCTGTCGGTGGCGGCCACCGGCGCCATAGTGGTGGGAGCGGCCGCGGGCGGCGGCTTCACGGCCTCGGCGGCCGCGCTCGATAAAGCCGCGGGCGGCGCGCTGAAACGGGCCCTCGAGGTCAGCCGTTTTTCGGGCAAGCCGGGGCAGGTTCTGGAGGTGCTCGCGCCGGTTGGCGTGAAGGCCTCGCGGCTTCTGCTGGTGGGCATGGGCAAGCCTGCCGAGTTCGACCGCCCCGCCGCCGAGCGGCTGGCCGCGGGCGTTGTGGGCCGGCTTTTCTCCAGCGGGGAGAAGGAAATCACCTTCGCCATCGATCCGCCGCGCGGCAGCAAAATCAAGGCGGCGTCGCTGGCCGCCCATCTGGCGATGGGCGCGCGTCTGAGGAGCTACCGCTTCGACCGCTACCGCACCAAGAATCTCGACGAGCATGAGCCGACGCTGAAGAAGATCGCCATCGGCACCGCCGATGCCGCGGGCGCGCGCCGCTCGTGGAAAAATCTCGAAGCGATTGCGGACGGCATGTTCCTGGCGCGCGATCTCGTCAACGAGCCGCCGAACATTCTCTCGCCGCAGGAATTTGCATCGCGCGCGAAGGCGCTTTCCAAGCTCGGCGTGAAAGTCGAAGTGCTGGGTGTCGCGCAAATGAAAAAGCTCGGCATGGGTGCGCTGCTCGGCGTCGGCCAGGGCAGCGCGCGCGAAAGCCAGCTTGTGGTGATGCAATGGAACGGCGCGCGCAGCAAGAAGGATGCGCCTATCGCTTTCGTCGGAAAAGGCGTGTGTTTCGATTCCGGCGGGCTGTCGCTCAAGCCCGCGGGCAGCATGATGGGCATGAAGGGCGACATGGGCGGGGCGGCCGCCGTCACCGGCACGATGCAGGCGCTGGCTGCGCGCAAGGCGCGCGTCAATGCGGTCGGCGTGATCGGACTTGTGGAGAATATGCCCGACGGAAAAGCACAGCGCCCCGACGATGTGGTGAAATCCATGTCGGGGCAAACAATAGAAGTGCTCAACACCGATGCCGAAGGCAGGCTCGTGCTGGCGGACGCGCTCTGGTACACGCAATCGCGTTTCAAGCCGAAATTCATGATCGATCTGGCGACCCTCACCGGCGCGATCATGGTCGCGCTCGGACATGAACATGCGGGATTGTTCTCGAACGACGACAAATTGTCCGAGCGTCTCGCGCAGGCCGGCCGCGAAGAAGGCGAGCCCGTGTGGCGGCTGCCGCTCGGCGATGCCTATGACAAGATGCTGAAATCGAAAATCGCCGACATGAAAAACATCGGCGGGCCGAATGCGGGCTCCATCACCGCGGCGCAATTCCTCCAGCGTTTCGTCAACAAGACGCCGTGGGTGCATCTCGATATCGCGGGCGTCGCCTGGCAGGACGCCGACCGCAAAGCGCTGATCCCAAGCTGGGGCACGGGCTGGGGCGTGCGGATTCTCAACCGGCTGTCGGCGGATCATTACGAGAAGTGACTTTTCCTCCCCCGCGAGAGCGGGGGAGGTGGCGAGCGAGCACTTGCGAGCGAGACGGAGGGGGTGTGGTGTTGGTGAAATCATTTCAACGGCGCAGCCACCCCCTCCGGCTCGCTGCGCTCGCCACCTCCCCCGTAAAACGGGGGAGGAAACGAATGGTCGCGATCCTAGAATGACCGAGATTCTTTTTTACCATCTCGAACGCAAACCTCTCGACGCCGTTCTTCCCGGCCTCATCGAGAAATCGCTGGAGCGCGGCTGGCGCGCGCTCATCCGCACCGATACCGCCGAACGCGCCGAGGCCATCGATAATCTTCTGTGGACCTATAACGACCAGACCTTCCTGCCCCATGCGCAAAAGGGCGACGGCGATCCGAAAGACCAGCCCGTCCTCATCACCACCGAAGAAGGCAACGCCAACGACGCCAACATCCTGTTCCTCGCCGGCGGCGCTGCCCCGCCGGCATGGGATTCCGCGCTCGCAAAGGCGTTGACCCGCATCGTCGTGCTGTTCGACGGCCGCGATCCGGCGGCGCTGGATGCCGCGCGCGCTGCGTGGCGTGGGGCCAGGGAGGCCGGCCACGACGTGACATACTGGAAAGAAAGCGCCACCGGAAAATGGGAGAAGCAGGGTTGACATCGCGCGCCCTTCGCGGCCCTTTGCCGTGAAGAAGCAGGATTCGAGACGATGCCATTCTTCAGCCTCGGCGGCCTGATCGTTCTTCTCATGCAGTTCGCGTTTGCGGCCCATGTGATCCGCACGGGCCGCTCGCTGCTGTGGCTCTTGCCGATCATCTTTCTGCCGGTGCTGGGCTGCATCGCCTATGCGGCGTTCGCGCTTCTGCCCGACACGATGGGAAGCGCGGGCGCGCGCCGCTTCGCCGACGACGTGGCGAACCTCGCCGATCCGGGCCGCGCCTATCGCGAGAAGAAGCGCGACGTGGAAATGGTGGGCTCGGCGCAGGCGAAAAAGACGCTGGCCGAGGAATGCATCAAGCGCGGGCGCTTTCAGGACGCCGTCGATCTCTACGAAAGCGCGATGGCGGGCCCGATCGGCGCCGAAGATACCTCGCTGCTGCACGGGCTTGCGCGCGCGAAGATGCTGGCGGGCGACGGCGCGGGCGCGCAATCCGCGTTCGAGAAATTGAAAGCCGCCGATCCCGCCGCCTTCAATGCCGATGCCGAGCTCGATTATGCACGCGCGCTCGCGCTGCAGGGCAAGAACGATGAGGCGCTCGCCCAATATGAATCCGTGCTGCCGCGCTATCCCGGCGAAGAAGCGCGCTGCCGCTATGCCTTGCTGTTAAAGAAACTCGGACAGGATGACCGCGCGCGCCGCGTCTTCCGCGAGATCGTGGAGTCGGTCAAAGGCGCGCCGAGTTATTACAAGCGCCGCCAGCGCGAATGGGTGCGCATTGCAAGGCAGAATTTATAATTCCATTTTTTCACGCGGAGGCGCGGAGACGCGGAAAAAAGAATCGGCGCGCAACGCACACCAAAAGAATCTGTTGAAGCGCCTTCGATTTCTACGCCGAAAAAGAACTCCGCGACTCCGCGTCTCCGCGTGCAAATTATTCCGCCGCCATCTCGCGTTCGTATTCCTCGCTCGCCTTCATCCAGCGCGCCTCGGCGTCCGCAAGCTTGCGCGCGGCCTCGGCGCGCTTTTTGGAAACGGCCGCGCCCTTCTTCGGATCGTGCACGAAGAGCAGCGGATCGGCGAGCGCGGTGTCCAGCTTGGCAATTTCGCGATTCAAATCCGCGATCTGATGTTCCGCCGCATCCACCTTGTCCTTCAGCGGCTTCAATTGCCGCCGCCGTTCCGCGGAATCGCGGCGCGCATCTTTTTTCGGCGCGGATTTTTCTTCGCGCCGCGTGGGTGTGTTGTCGCCGGACAGAAGAAAGCGCCGGTAATCGTCCAGATCGCCGTCGAACGGCTCCACATGGCCATTCGCAACCAGCAGCAACCTATCCGCTGTGGTTTCGATCAGTCTGCGATCATGGCTGACCAGCACGACCGCGCCTTCGAAATCGTTCAATGCCGTCAGCAATTCCTCGCGCGCATCGATGTCCAGATGATTGGTCGGCTCGTCCAGAATAAGCAGATTGGGCTTATCCAGCGTCGCCAGCGCCAGCATCAGCCGCGCGCGCTCGCCGCCCGAAAGATTGGACACCAAAGTCGTCGCCTTGTCCGCGGAAAATCCGAAACCGCCGAGCTGCGTGCGCAATTCGAGTTCGGTCTTCTTCGGGCGCAATCGCGACAGCGTTTGCAGCGGCGTGATCGCGCCGTCCAATTCTTCCAATTGATGCTGCGCGAAATAGCCGGGGCTCAGTTTGCGCGCGCGCATCACATCGCCGCCCATCGCCTCCAGCTTGCCCGCCAGCAATTTCGCCAGCGTCGATTTGCCGTTGCCGTTTTTTCCTAAAAGCGCGATGCGGTCGTCGGGATCGAAGCGCAGCGAAATATCGGACAGCACCGCGCGCCCGTCATATCCCACGCTCGCATGTTCCAATGTCAGAAGCGGCGGGCTGACGCTTTCGGGCGAGGGCAGGCGGATCGGCGCCACATGCTCGTCCACCGGCACTTCGACCTTCGCCAGCTTCTCCAGCATCTTGATGCGGCTTTGCGCCTGCCGCGCTTTCGATGCCTTGTAGCGGAAGCGATCGACAAACGCCTGCATGTGCTTGCGCGCGGCGTCCTGTTTCTTGGCGAACGCCATGTCGTTGGCGCGGCGAAGCGCGCGCGTTTCCACGAATGTGTCGTAATTGCCGGAATAAAGCGTGAGCTTGCCGTGCTCCAGATGAAGAATGAACTCCGCAACCGTGTTCAACAAATCGCGGTCATGGCTGATGATGAGCACGCTGCCGCGATAGCGCCTGAGATAATCCTCAAGCCACATCACGCCTTCGAGATCGAGATAATTGGTCGGCTCGTCCAGCAGCAGCAAATCGGGTGCCGCAAACAGCACCGCCGCCAGCGCCACGCGCATCCGCCAGCCGCCGGAAAATTCCGCGCAAGGGCGCAATTGCTCGTCCGCCGAAAATCCGAGCCCCGCCAATATCGCCGCCGCGCGCGCGGGCGCGGAATAGGCGTCGATCGCTTCCAGCCGCGCATGGATATCGCCCAGCCTGTGCGCGTCCGTTTCGGTTTCGCTGGCGGCCAGAAGCGCAATGCGCTCGGGATCGGCCGCCAGCACGGTATCGAGCAGACTCACCGGCCCCGCAGGCACCTCCTGCGCCACAGCGCCGATCTTCCAGGAGGCCGGCTTCGAAATCTCGCCCGCATCGGTCTGCAACTGGCCCTGGATCAGCTTGAAGAGCGTCGTTTTCCCCGCGCCGTTACGCCCCACCACGCCCACGCGCCGCCCCGCGGGCAGGTTGGCGCTCGCATTTTTGAGGATTTCGCGCCCCGCGATCCGGACGGTGATGTTTTCGATACCGAGCATTCGGGGCTTCTAGCACGGCTTGCGGGGAAACGAACCGGCTTCTATAAGGCCCGCGATTTTGGGCCCAAAGGGAGTTCGTCATGGCGCTGGAGCGCACGCTTTCGATCATCAAGCCGGATGCCACGCGGCGCAATCTGACGGGGCAAATCGTCGCCCGTTTCGAAAAGGCGGGCTTGCGCGTGGTGGCGCAGCGGCGCATGAAATTGTCGCAGGCGCAGGCCGAGGCGTTCTACGCGGTGCATAGCGCGCGGCCGTTTTTCAAAAGCCTTGTCGAATTCATGACCTCCGGCCCCGTGGTGGTTCAGGTTTTGGAAGGCGAAAGCGCGATCGCGAAAAACCGCGAAGTGATGGGCGCGACCGATCCCGCCAAAGCCGCACCCGGCACCATCCGCAAGGATTTCGCCGAGAGCATCGAGGCCAATTCGGTGCACGGCTCCGACGCGCCCGAAACAGCGGCCAACGAAATCCATTTCTTCTTCTGCGATCTGGACATCGTGGGATGAACGGGGCGACCGTCGTCATCACGGGCGCCACATCGGGCATCGGTGAGGTGGCGGCGGATCATCTGGCGCAATTGGGCGCGCGCATCGTGTTCGTGGCGCGCGACCGCGAGCGCGGCGAGGCGATGCGCAAGCATCTGCGCGCGGTCGCCGGCCACACCGATCATGCCGTGCATTACGCCGATCTGACGCGGCTTTCCGAGATGAAACGCGTGGCGCACGAAATCGCCGAAAGCGAGCCCGAGATCGATGTGCTCGTCAACAATGCGGGCGCGATGTTCAATTCGCGGCAAGTGACGGAAGACGGGCTCGAGAAAACTTTCGCGCTCAATCACATGTCCTATTTCGTGCTGACGAATATTTTGCTGGACCGCCTGAAATCCACGCCCGGCGCGCGGATAGTTTCGACCGCGTCGGATGCGCACAAGGGCAACAAATTGAACTTCGACGATCTGCAAAGCGCGCGCTTCTATTCGGGTTTCGCCGTCTATGGCCGCAGCAAGCTGATGAACATTCTCTTCACGCGCGAGCTGGCGCGGCGATTGGCGGGCACCGGCGTCACGGCCAATTGCCTGCATCCGGGTTTCGTCGCCACGCGCTTCGGCGAGGAAGCGGGTGGAATATTCTCCTTCGCCATCAAGGCCGCCAAGAATTTCGCGCTCACGCCGGAAGAGGGCGCGGAGACGATCATTTATCTGGCATCGTCCGATGAGGTCGCGGGCGTCACCGGCGGCTATTTCTACAAATCCGCGCCCGCCACGCCGACGAAAGAAGCGCAGAACGATGCGGATGCGAAGCGGTTGTGGGATGCGTCGGCGAAGATTTCGGGTGTCGGAATTTAAGCGAAAACCGCTTTGCCGTTTTCGAGTTTCACTTTCCCCGAAGCCAATAATTTCAGCGCTTCGGGATAAAGCCTGTGTTCTTCAACAAGAATCCGCGCGGCCAATGTGCCGGCATCGTCACCCGGCAGCACGGGCACGCTCGCCTGCGCGATGATCGGGCCGGAATCGAGTTCCGGCACCACGAAATGCACCGTGCACCCGGCGATCTTCGCGCCCGCATCGAGCATCCGCTGGTGCACATTCGTACCTTTGAAGTCGGGCAGCAGCGACGGATGGATGTTGATGACGCGGCCTTGCCAGCGCTTCGCGAACCAGTCGGAAAGAATGCGCATGAAGCCCGCGAGACAGACGATTTCGATTTTCGCTTCGCGCAGTGCCGAATCCATTGCCGCATCGAATTCTTCGCGGGAAGAATAATTCTTATGCGGGATTATTTTGGTGGGAATGTTGGCGGCGCGCGCATGATCGAGCCCGCCCGCATCGGCCACATTGGAGATCACCAGCGAAATTTCGGCGGGGAATTCGGGACCGGCGCAGGCATCGATCAGCGCCTTGAGATTGCTGCCGCGCCCGGAGATCAGAACGGCGGTGCGCGTTTTCACAACGCCAACGTCCCGCTATAAACGACTTTGCTCTCACCTTCGCCCGGCACCAGCGTGCCGATGCGCGTGGCGCGTTCGCCGCAATCGCCGAAGGCGTCGATCACATGGCCCGCGCGGTCCGCGGCTACAATCGCGATCAATCCCAATCCGCAATTGAAGGTGCGCAGCATTTCGCGCTCGTCGATTCCGGCGGATTTGGACAGCCATCCGAACACCGGCAAGGGCGTCCACGCGGCCAAATCGATTTCCGCATCGAGCCCCTTCGGAAGCGCGCGCGGAAGATTTTCGGTGATGCCGCCGCCGGTGATATGCGCGAAGCCTTTCACGCCGCCGCTGCGCATCGCTTCGAGCGCGCTTTTCACATAGAGCTTCGTCGGTGCGAGCAGCGCTTCGCCCAGTTTCATGTCGCGCGCGAAAGGCGCGGGCGCATCGAACGCCAATCCCGCATCCGCCACCACGCGGCGCACCAGCGAATAGCCGTTGGAATGAACGCCCGAAGACGCAATTCCGATCACGACATCGCCGGGCATCATCTCCGCGGTCTTGGGCAATATCGCGCCGCGCTCCACCGCGCCCACGGAAAATCCGGCGAGATCGAAATCGCCCTTGGCATAAAGGCCCGGCATTTCCGCCGTCTCGCCGCCGATCAGCGCGCAGCCGGACTCTTTGCAGGCGCGCGCAATGCCTTCGATCACCACGGCGGCATCATCGATGTTCAATTTTCCGGTCGCGTAGTAATCGAGGAAGAACAAAGGCTCGGCGCCCTGCACCACGATGTCGTTGACGCACATCGCCACAAGGTCCTGTCCTATGCCGGTGAAAATTCCCGTCTCGATGGCGATCTTGAGCTTGGTGCCGACGCCGTCGGTGGAGGCCACCAGCACCGGATCGCGAAATCCCGCCGCCTTCAGGTCGAAGAGCCCGCCGAAGCCGCCGAGGTCTGCGTCCGCGCCGGGGCGCTTCGTGGCGCGGGCTGCGGGCGCGATGCGGTCCACCAGCGCGTCGCCGGCATCGATATCGACGCCTGCGTCTTTATAAGTGAGGCGGTTGCGGGTCATGGCCGCTTTCGTTTAAGGGGCGGGCAGGGGCTCCGCAAGCGGGCTTGGGCCCAGCTTTCGCCGCCATCCACCGGCCATTATAGTCCGCCCGATCCGACGGCATTTTCCCAAGGCGCGACCATGCGTTTTCCGAGCTTTCTCCTTGTAATCCTTGCCTTTTGCCTTGCGCTGCCCGCAGGCGCGTGGGCCGATTCCGATCCCTATACGGTGGCCAATGTGCCGGTCAGCGCCAGTGCGGCTTCCTCCACCGAGGCCCAGACCATCGCCATCAACACCGGCCGCCAGCAGGCGTGGACGACGCTCGTCCACCGTCTCACCCGCTCGCAGGACTGGGCCAAGGTGCCGCCGCTCGACGATCTCGGCATCCAGCGGCTGATCCGCACCTACGACATCACCGACGAGCGCCGCTCCACCACGCGCTATGTGGCGAAGGTGACGTATGTGTTCAATGCGGATGCGGTGCGCCGTTTCCTGCGCGGCGCCAACATCGCTTACACGGATGTGCAGGCCCGGCCGATCCTGATCGTGCCGATGGGTCAGGCATTCGCGCCGCGCTCGCCCTGGGCTGCGGCGTGGAACGATCCGAAATTCGCGCAAGGCGCGGTGCCGCTCGTCACGCCCACCGGCGATGCGGCGGAAGGCGTCACGCTGTCGTCGCTGCAATTCGCGACCGCGGCGTGGAGCGATCTCGAGGCCAATGCCACGAGCATGCATGCCGGAGAGGCGGTGCTGGCGCAGGCGCTGCCCGCGCGCGATCGCATCACGGTGCGTTTGCGCATGCTGGGGCCGAATGTCTCGCAAGCCATTCCCGATATCACCGTGCCGGTTGCGCCCGGCACGCCGCCGGCGAAAGCCTTCGGTGCGGCCGCCGATGCCGCCGCCGATGCCATCGCCAATGCGTGGAAATCGCGCTCGGCGGTGGATTTCAGCGCGCATGCGAAGCTGACGGTGGACGTGAAGATTTCCTCCATCGCCGATTGGGGCCAGGTGCAGCAGAAGCTGGCCTCGGTGCCGACCGTTCTCGACGTGACCATCGCCGCGATGAATATCGGCCAGGCGCGCGTGGTGCTGACCTATGCCGGCTCGACCGACCAGTTGCACGATTTTCTGGCGCAGAACGGGCTCGATCTTTCCAATCAGGGCGGCATCTGGCGGCTGGCCGAAGCCGATCCCGGCGACAATGCGAGTCCGCAGTGAACGGGCTCTTCCGCCAAATCCCCAACATCCTGACCGCGCTCAGGCTTGCGGCGGCGCCGGCTTTCGCGGCGCTGCTGATGGCGGGCGACGATCGCGTGGCATTGGGCATCTTCGCCTTCGCGGGCTTGAGCGATGCGGCCGACGGATTTCTGGCGAAGCGCTTCGGCATCACCACGCGCTTCGGCCGCTATCTCGATCCGGCCGCCGACAAATTGCTGATGCTGGCGGCGTTCCTCACGCTCGCAGCCCTCGGCATCGCGCCATGGTGGCTGACGGCGCTCGTCATCGCGCGCGATCTCGCCATCGTGCTCGCCGTGTTCGCCGCTTATGTGCTCGCTTTGCCGTTGCGCGTGCAGCCGCTCTTCATCGGCAAGGTGAATACGGTGGTGCAGGTGAGCTATGTCGGGCTGATGCTGCTGTTCCTCGTGTTCGGCACCGATGCGCCGCAAATTTCCGCATGGGCCGCGCTTGTTACGGCGATATTCACCATCGTCTCGTGGTTTGCCTATGCGGGCCTGTGGCTCGGGGCTTTTTTCGCGCGCAACAGGATCGCCTAAGTGCCGTCGCAGCTCGTGCTTCCGCTGGACGCGAAGATTTCCATGTCCCGCGCCGACTTCATCGCCGGACCGGCGAACGCGCAGGCGCTCGCCTTCATCGATGCATGGCCCGATTGGCCGGTGGCCGCTGCCGTGCTTTACGGCCCGCCCGGCTCGGGCAAGACGCATCTCGTGTCGGCATGGCGCGAGCGCTCCGGCGCGGACATCGTCTCCGCCAAATCGCTCAATGAGATGGACCGCGCCAAGCCCATCGCCGTCGAAGACGTCGATTCGAGCGAGGCCTCATCCGCGCGCGATACGATTCTGTTCGCGCTGATCGAAGGTGCATCGCGCGAGCGCCCCGTTCTTCTCACCGGCCATGAGCCGCCCGCCGCATGGGCCACGGCGCTGCCCGATCTCGCCTCGCGCTTTTCGGCGATGCTGGCCTTCCCGCTCTGGGCGCCGGACGAAGGATTGCTCGCGGAACTCGCGCGGAAACTCTTTGCGGACCGCCAGTTGATTGTGCCGGATCAGGTCATCCGCCGGATGATCCTGTCGCTGGAGCGAACGCCCGCCGCGATCCGGCAATTCGTGGCCGAGGCCGACGCCAAGGCGCTGGCCGAGGGCCGCGCCATCAACCTTTCCCTGGTGCGCGAACTCATTGGCGAGCGCGAATCCGGGCTGCCATGACAGATTCATCAATTTCCTTTAGGTTCGGGCCATGAGCAAAGCCAGACCCGAAAACCTCGCGCTCGACGAGGGTTCCTCGCTGCCTTTCGCGCCGGAACCAGCGCCCGCGCCGCCCGCGATCGACCCCGAATCGCCCGCGCGATTCGTGAACCGGGAACTTTCGTGGCTGGCCTTCAACCGCCGCGTGCTGGAGGAGGCGCAGAACATGCGCCATCCGCTTCTGGAGCGGCTGCGCTTTCTGTCGATCTCGGCCTCCAACCTCGACGAATTCTACATGGTGCGCGTGGCGGGCCTCAAAGGCATGGTGGCCGCAGGCGTGTCCACGCCCAGCGACGATGGGCTGACGCCTGCGCAACAGATCGCGCGCGTGGACCACGATGCGGGCGCGCTGATTGCCGATCAGCAGCGCATCTGGGCGGGCTTGCGTTCCGAACTGAAGGACGCGGGCATCGCGGTGCTCGAACCGCACGAACTGACCGACGCCGATCACAAGATTCTGGATGCGGAATTCCGCGAGCAGATTTTCCCGGTGCTGACGCCGCTGGCGCTCGATCCCGCCCATCCCTTTCCGTTCATTCCGAACATGGGTTTCACGCTGGCCCTCCAATTGACGCGCAAGCGCGACGGCAAAGCGGTCACCGCACTCCTGCCGGTGCCCGCGCAATTGCAGCGCTTCATTCGCCTGCCGGACGACGGCAAGGTGGCACGTTTCCTGAGCCTCGAAAAAGTCATCGGGCTTTATCTCGATCGCCTGTTCCCCGGCCATCATGTGCGCGGCTCGGGCCTTTTCCGCCTGTTGCGCGACAGCGACGTGGAAATCGAGGAAGAAGCCGAAGACCTCGTGCGCCTGTTCGAAACGCTGCTCAAGCGGCGCCGCCGCGGATCGGTGATCCACATGCAATGCTCGGCCTCGATGCCCGCGGATTTGCGCGCCTTCATCGCCGATCAATTGATGCTGAAGCCGTCGGAGCTTGTGCTGGTCGATCATCTGCTCGGCCTTGCCGATACCAAGCAGCTCATCATCGATGAGCGGCAGGACCTGCAATTCGTGCCCTTCATCGCGCGCTTTCCCGAGCGCATCCGCGATCACGGCGGCGATTGCTTCGCGGCGATCCGCGCGAAAGACATCATCGTGCATCATCCCTTCGAAAGCTTCGATGTGGTGGTGCAATTCCTGAGACAAGCCGCGGCCGATCCCGATGTGGTGGCGATCAAGCAGACGCTTTATCGCACCTCGAAAGATTCTCCCATCGTGAAGGCGCTGATCGAAGCGGCGGAGGCGGGCAAATCCGTCACCGCGCTGGTCGAATTGAAAGCGCGCTTCGACGAAGAAGCCAATATCCGCTGGGCGCGCGATCTGGAACGGGCGGGCGTGCAAGTCGTTTACGGATTCATCGAGCTCAAGACGCATGCCAAAGTGAGCCTCGTCGTGCGGCGCGAATCCGGAAACCTGCGCACCTATGTGCATTTCGGCACGGGCAATTATCATCCCGTCACCGCCAAGGTTTACACCGACCTTTCGCTCTTCAGCGCCGATCCGGCGCTCGGCCGCGACGCCGCACAACTCTTCAATTATATCACCGGCTATGCCGAGCCCGCGCATCTGGAGAAGATCGCGATTTCTCCGCTCACCTTGCGCGGCAAGCTCGTCTCCTGCATCGAAGAGGAAATCGCCCATGCCCGCGCCGGCCGCCCCGCCGCGATCTGGGCCAAGCTGAATGCGCTCGTCGATTCCGCCATCATCGATTGCCTTTATCGCGCGAGCCAGGCGGGCGTGCGCATCGAGCTTGTCGTGCGCGGCATTTGCTGTCTGCGTCCGGGCGTGCCGGGACTTTCGGAAAACATCCGCGTCAAAAGTATCGTCGGGCGTTTCCTGGAGCATGGCCGCATCGTCTGTTTCGGCAACGGCCACGAACTGCCCTCGCCGAAGGCCAAAGTCTTCATTTCGTCGGCGGACTGGATGCCGCGCAATCTCGACCGCCGCGTCGAAGCGCTCGTGCCGGTCGAAAATCCCACCGTCCATCAGCAAGTGCTCGATCAGATCATGGTCGCGCTGCTGAAGGATCAGGCGCAAAGCTGGTATATGAACGCCGAGGGCACATATATCCGCGATCCCGCCTATCGCGACGGCGACGCCTTCTCCGCGCACACCTACTTCATGACCAACCCATCGCTTTCGGGACGCGGCCGCGCGCTGAAAGTGGAATCGTCGCGGCCGGTCTCCATCGCCGCGAGGCGCGATTGAGCGTATCGGATATTCGCGCGAGTCAGACGATGCGCACGGCGAAGGGGCGTAGCGGCCCCATCGCCATCGTCGATATCGGCTCCAATTCCGTGCGCCTGGTGATCTACGAAAACATTTCGCGCACGCCCTCGGTGGTTCACAACGAAAAAGCCATCTGCGCCATCGGCCGCAACATGGTCACCACGGGCCGCCTGCATGACGAAGGCATCGAGCTTGCGTATGAAGCGCTCGGCCGCTTCCGCATGCTGGCCGATGCGCTGGGCGCGGAAACGCGCGAGGCCGTCGCCACGGCTGCCGCGCGCGATGCGGCGAACGGCGTCGAATTCATCCGCCGCGCCGAGGCCAAATGGGGCGGGCCGATCCGCGTGCTCTCCGGCGAAGACGAAGCGCGCACGGCGGCCGAAGGCGTGCTTGCCGGCATTCCCGAAGCCGACGGTCTCGTCGCCGATCTCGGCGGCGGCAGCCTCGACATGGTGACGGTGAAGAACGGCAAGACCGGCATGGCGCTGACGCAGCCCTTCGGCCCGCTTCGCCTGATGGATATTTCGCACGGCGATCCCGATGCCGCGCGCAAACTGGTCGATGACGGGCTTTCGGTGCTCGCCAATTTCGACAAGCTCGCGGGCCGCTCGCTTTATGCCGTGGGAGGCGTGTGGCGCAGCTTCGCGCGCGTCGACATGGAGGAGCAGAATTATCCGCTCCATGTGCTGCACAATTACCGGATTCCCGCTTCGCGCGCGCTGCGTCTGTGCAAGGCGCTTGCGCGGCTTTCCAGGAAATCGCTCGACAAGATGAAGATCGTGTCGCGCCGCAGAGCCGAGGCGCTGCCGTATGGCGCGGTGGTGCTGGAGCGGCTGCTGTCCGCCACCGACATCCGCGACGTCGTGATCTCGGCCTATGGCTTGCGCGAAGGCTTGCTTTATTCGCGCCTTCCCGACGACGAACGCGCCAAGGACCCGCTGGTCGAATATGCCGCCGCCGCCAATCAACGCCACAGCCGCACGCCCGCGCATGCGCACGAGATGATCGCGTGGATGGCGCCGCTTTTTCCGGACGAGGATTCCGAGCTGCGCCGCATCCGCCAGGCGGTGTGCTTCTTCTCCGATATCGGCTGGCGCCGTCACCCGGACGACCGCGCGCTCGGCACGTTCGATCAAGTGCTGACCGCGCCGTTCGCCGGCGCGGAGCATCGCGCGCGCGCGCTCATCGCGACCGCCATGTTCCACCGCTACACGGGCGACGAGGATTTCCCCCGCGAGATCGCCGCCCACGATCTGTTGAGCGAATCCGACGACATCGCCGCCCGCCGCATCGGGCTTGCGGCGCGGCTCGCCTTTGCGCTGTCGGCGAGCGCGGTGGGCGAGTTGCCGCACTACCGCCTTCGCATGACGCCCACCCGCGTGCTGCTCGATGTCTCGCGCCGGCGCGAGAACATCGCGGGCGAGCCCGTCCAGAAGCGGCTGGGGGCGCTGGCCAATGCGCTCGGCCGCAAGGGCGAAATCCTGATCGGTTAACCCCTTACACCTTGCATCCCGCGCGCGCCGGGGCTTTAACCGCTAAAGCTGCCTTTGCGGGCGGGCAAAAGGAGAGGTCCATGGGTGCGCTGAGCATCTGGCATATTCTGATTCTGGCGATCATCGTGCTCTTGCTGTTCGGCGGGCGCGGCAAGATCTCCGACCTGATGGGCGACGTCGCCAAGGGCATCCGCAGCTTCCGCCAGGGCCTGAACGAGCCAGACGACGAAAAGCCCCGCGCGATCCCGCCGGAGAAGAAGGACTGAGGCGCGCCGCGCTTCCGTGCCATGCTCGACTTTAGCTGGAGTCACATTCTCATCGTCCTGATCGTGGTCCTTGTGGTGGTGGGCCCGAAGGATCTGCCGCGCCTGATGCGCATTCTCGGCCAATGGGTGGGCAAGGCGCGGCGCATGGCCGAGCAGTTCCGCGCAAGCTTCGATGAAATGGCGCGCCAGAGCGAGCTTGAGGAATTGCGCGCCGAGATCGATGCGCTGCGGAAAGAACGCGTGCAGAATTCCATCCTGCCGCCGCAAGCGCACGCCGAAGAATCCGCGCAAGCCGAAGCCGCGCCCGCCGAACCGCCGCCATGAATGTCCGCACGCCCGAAGAGGAAGCCGAGATCGAATCCAGCAAGGCGCCGCTGCTCGATCATCTGATCGAGCTGAGGAAGCGGCTGATCTGGTCGATCGTGGCGTTCGTCATCTGCTTCATTATCTGCTTCGCGTTCGCCAAAGAGATTTACGCCTTCCTCACCGAACCCTTGGCCGGCGCGCTGGCCGGCAAGCCCAACGATCATCTGATCTATACGGCGCTGTACGAAACCTTCTTCACCTATGTGAAGGTGGGGATGTTCGCAGGGCTGTGCCTCGCATTCCCCATCATCGCCGCGCAATTGTGGATGTTCATCGCGCCGGGCCTTTACCGGCAGGAGAGGAAGGCGCTGCGCCCGTTCCTCATCGCATCGCCCATCTTCTTCATCATCGGCGCGGCGTTCGTGTTCTACATCATGCTGCCTTTCGCCATCCGCTTTTTCGTCGGCTACGAAGTGCCCTCCGGCCCCGGCTCCATCGGCATTCAGCTACAGGCCAAGGTCAGCGAATATCTCGATTTCGTCATGACGCTGATTTTCGCCTTCGGGCTGTGCTTCCAGATGCCGGTGCTGCTGTCGCTGCTCGGGCGCGTGGGAATCGTTTCCGCCGCCCAATTGCGCAGCGTGCGCCGCTACGCCATCGTCGGCATCTTCGCGGTGGCCGCCGTGATGACGCCGCCCGATGTGTTCTCGATGATGAGCCTCGCCGTGCCGCTGGTGGCGCTCTACGAGATTTCGATTTGGTCCGTCGCCCTGATCGAGCGCAAACGCGCGAAGGAGCTTGCGGCGAATAACGAAATGACGACGACGTAAAAATAAAAACGGTGAAGAAGAATAAAATGTATTCCCTCTCCCCCTCTGGGGGAGAGGGTTAGGGTGAGGGGGTGCCGGAACACGGAAATCAGACGTCAGAAATCAGAACGCGCTGTATCGGTATCCACTTCTGATTTTTGAGTTCTGACTTCTGGCAACCCCCTCACCCCGGCCCTCTCCCCCGAAGGGGAGAGGGAGGTTTGGTTTGCTTATCCCCGCTCCCCCAAACGGCCTTATAATGGTGTCTCGTGCTTCCGGAATCGGCCGGGCGGGGATAGCGGGAGGGGGTACCCCCCCACCTGTTTTTCCAGGATCAATCGAAAAGGGAAAATCGCGCCCGATCAGCAGTTTATAAAAAATCGAAGCCCGGCCCGGAGCCCAACTTGTCGCCCACCCGGCCCCATGCCATTACCGGGCGGCGCATCGGGAATCGGCCATGCACGACATCAAGGCGATACGGGAAAACCCCTCCGCGTTCATCGCGGGGCTGAAGCGGCGGCCCGCTTTTGCGGAGACGGCGGAGGGAATCGCCGCCGATTTGATCGATCGCGACAAGGATTTGCGCGATCTGCTCACCGCGCTCCAGCAGAAACAGGCCCGCCGCAACGAGGCCTCCAAACAGATCGGCGCCGCCAAGGCGAAGAAGGACGAGGCGGGCGCGCAGGCGCTGATGGCCGAAGTGGCCGGATTGAAGGACGACATCCAGAAAGGCGAGGAGCGCGAGCGCGAATTGAAAAAGGCGCTGGATGATGCGCTGGCCGTGCTGCCGAATTTGCCCGCCGAAGATGTTCCCGACGGCGAGGACGAAACAAAAAATGTGCTGATTGCAGCGCGGTACTGGAAAAACAAAAGTCCCGTTCCCGCCGACACACTGAATGAACGCAAAGAGCATTTCGATCTCGGCGAATCCCTCGGCATGATGGATTTCGAACGCGCCGCGAAAGTCTCCGGCGCGCGATTTGTGTTCCTGAAATCTGGCTTGGCGAAGCTCGAACGCGCCATCGGCAATTTCATGCTCGATCTGCATACGGAGACATTCGGCTACACCGAAGTCCAGCCGCCGTTGATGGTGCGGGATGACGCGGCATTTGGGACTGGTCAACTACCGAAATTCAAAGAAGACTTGTTTTCAACATCGCTTCGTAATTTAACACCCCAATTTGATGTTGTAGACGGAACATTTTACAGCATCATGGGGAAATATTCGAAGCTTTGGCCTGTTCCGAGTAATGACTCAACGGCAGATGCGCTTGCGTTTGTAGAAAACTACAAACATCTCAGTGAATTTGAGAAAGATGATTTTACCGCTCGCTTTAATGAACTGCTCAATCGTGAATTCTGGCTCATTCCCACTGCCGAAGTTCCGCTCACCAATTACGTCCGCGAAGAAATCCTCGATGAAGCGCAATTGCCGCTGCGCATGACCGCATGGACTCCCTGCTTCCGCGCCGAAGCGGGTGCGGCGGGCAAGGACACGCGCGGCATGATCCGCATGCACCAGTTTTCAAAAGTGGAACTGGTCTCGATCACCACGCCCGAACAATCCCAAGCCGAACACGAACGCATGACCGATTGCGCGCAGGAAGTGTTGAAGCGCCTTGGGCTGCATCATCGCGTGGTCACGCTCTGCACCGGCGATATGGGCTTCTCGGCGCAGAAAACTTACGACATCGAAGTCTGGCTTCCGGGGCAGAACCGCTTCCGCGAAATTTCCTCCTGCTCGAATTGCGGAGATTTTCAGGCCCGCCGCATGAACGCGCGCTATCGCCCGAAAGATTCCAAAACCACGCGCTTCGTCCACACGCTGAACGGCTCGGGCCTCGCGGTCGGGCGCACGCTGGTCGCGATCCTGGAAAATTATCAGGAGCCCGACGGCTCCATCCGCGTGCCCGATGCGTTGCGCCCCTATATGGGCGGGATGGAGCGGATTGCGAAATGAGCAAGCGCATTCTCGTCACCAATGATGACGGCATTCATGCGCCCGGCCTCGGCATCGCGGAATCCATCGCGCGTTCGCTCTCCGACGATGTGTGGGTGGTGGCGCCCGAGACCGAGCAATCCGGCGCCTCGCATTCGCTCACGCTCACATTGCCGCTTCGCATGCGCCAGGTTTCGGAAAAGCGCTTCGCCGTCACCGGCACGCCGACGGATTGCGTGATGATGGCGATGGCGGAAATCCTGAAGGAAAAGCCGCCCACATTGCTGCTCTCCGGCGTCAATCGCGGCGCGAACATCGCGGAGGATGTGACTTACTCCGGCACCATCGCGGGCGCGATGGAAGGAACCGCGCTCGGCATTCCCTCGATTGCGCTCAGCCAGTCCTACGGTTTCGACGAAGGCTATCAAGTGCGCTGGCAATGCGCCGAAACGCACGGGCCTGCCATCGTGAAGAAACTGCTCGACGCGGGCTGGCCGCCCGAAACGCTGATGAACGTGAATTTCCCCGATTGCGAGCCCGATAAAGTCGCGGGCATCGAAGTCACCGAGCAGGGCAAGCGCGACATGCAGACCGCCATTCTCGACAAGCGCGTCGATATGCGCGGCAATCCCTATTACTGGATCGGCTTTCAGCGCGTGCGCTCCAAGCCGCGGCGCGGCACCGATCTCGCCGCCATCTATGAGCGGCGCATCTCGGTGACGCCGCTGCATCTGAACCTCACCGAATTCGCGCTTCGCGAGAAAATGAAGAGCCTTTTCGCCTGAAGGCTCCCCGAATTCGTTATCAAACGGTTAACGCGCCGGCGCATTCTTATCCATTCGCTAGGCAAAACATGCCGCCTGGAAAGCATTTCTCAATATTTAACCAAGATCATCCGTATCGGGAGCGGGCCAAAGCGCGAAGCGCCGGTGCCCGCGAAGTTCGTGGCCGGAGTTGCCGGATGCTCGAAACGAAACGCCAAATTCGCCGCCGCGGTTTTGCCGCCGCCCTTGCGCTCGGCTGCGCGCTCGCGCTGTCGGCTTGCGCCACGCCCGATACCGATGCGGGCTGGCCCGCCATCACCTATCATAATGTGGTCGTGCATTCCGGCGACACGCTGTCGGAGATCGCGGACCGCAACAACGTCTCGGAAGACGTGCTCGCCGATCTGAACGGCATCTCGAACCGCAATTCGATCTATCCGGGCGAAGTGCTGCGCGTGCCCGATATCGAGCGCCGCACGAACCGCGTGGCATCGCGCGACAGCACACCGCAATCGCATTCCGCTGTCCCGACGCCCACGCCAGCGCCGCACTACACGAATACGAAATCCGATCCCGCGCCGCGCGAGGCCGATCCGTCCGGCGATTCCGTCGCGTTCATCTGGCCGGTCGAGGGGCGCATCATTTCTCCCTACGGCGCCTCCAGCAATGGCGAGCGCAATGACGGAATCAACATCGCAGCCGAACTCGGCGAACCGATTCATGCCGCGGCCGCCGGCATCGTCACCTATGCGGGCGACGAGCTGAAGGGCTACGGCAATCTGGTTCTCATCCGTCACGACGATGGATACGTCACGGCTTACGCGCATGCCGAAAGCATCACGGTGTCGCGCGGCGAGCGCGTGGCGAAAGGTCAGGTCATCGGCTATGCCGGCGATACGGGCGATGTGCACACGCCGCAAGTCCACTTCGAAATCCGCAAAGGCGTGGAGCCGGTCGATCCCAAGCCGCTGCTGGTGGCGTCGAGCTACTGATCGAGCTTCATGCCAAGCTCCCCCGCCAGATCCTGAATGAATTGCCACGCCACGCGGCCCGAGCGGCTGCCGCGCCCCGCCGCCCAGGCAATCGCGCGCGCATGCAATTCGTTTTTCTCGACGGCAATTCCGTAATGATTGGCATAGCCCTCGATCATCGCGAGATATTCGTCCTGCCCGCAATTGTGGAAGCCGAGCCACAATCCGAAGCGGTCCGACAGCGAGACTTTTTCCTCAACGGCCTCGGACGGATTGATCGCGGTGGAGCGTTCATTGTCCATCATGTCGCGCGGCATCAGATGGCGGCGGTTGGACGTTGCGTAGAACAACACATTCGCGGGCCGTCCTTCGATGCCGCCTTCGAGCGCCGCCTTGAGCGATTTGTAGCTCGTGTCGTCGCGGTCGAAGGAAAGATCATCGCAGAACAAAAGAAACCGCCGCGGCGACGCGCGCAGCAGGCGCAACAGCGCAGGTAAACTCGCGATCTCCTCGCGATGAATTTCGACCAGCACCAAGCGTTCCTTGCGGGCGCGATTGACCTCGGCATGTACCGCCTTGACCAGCGACGACTTGCCCATGCCGCGCGCGCCCCACAAAAGCGCGTTGTTGGCGGGAAGCTCGCCTGCGAAGCGGCGCGTGTTTTCCAGCAGCGTGTCGCGGGCATGATCGACGCCCTTCAGAAGCCCAATGGGCAGGCTCGCGACCGCGGCCACCGCCATCAGCCCGCCCGCCAGCGGCTCCCACACAAAGGCATCGCCGGCCTTGGGCACGGCGCGGGCAAGCGCCGGCGGGGCCAGCCGCTCCAGCGCCTCCGCCATTCGCGCCAGCCTGGCGCTATCGGATTCCTCCTGCGGCGTCATGGACTTAACGCCGCCCCGGCGGCGGTTGCAAAGGAGGCCCGCGCCGCTATAGTCCGGCGCCTCACCGCGGAAGAGATGCATTCCATGCAAGATTCCTTTCTGACCTCCATCGTACCGCTCATCGCCGTTTTTGCGATCATGTATTTCCTTCTCATCCGTCCGCAACAGCAACGGATGAAGCAGCACAAGCAGATGGTGGAAAATCTGCGCCGCGGCGACACGGTGGTGACGGCGGGCGGCGTGGTGGGGCGCGTGGCGAAGGTGCCGCAGAAGGACGATCCGGAAATCACTGTGGAAATCGCCGATGGCGTGCAGGTGAAGGTGGTGAAGACCACGCTGAGCGAAGTGCGCGCCAAGACCCAGCCGGTCGAAGCCAAGGAATAGCGCGGCGCCGATGTTGCAGATTCCGACATGGTCGAAAATCCTGACGGGGCTGATCCTGCTCCTCGGCATTTTGATCGCGCTGCCCAATGCGCTGCCCGCCGATGTGATCGCGCGCATGCCGGGCTGGCTGCCGTCGAATTCGGTGAGCCTCGGCCTCGACCTGCAGGGCGGCTCCTATCTGCTGCTCGAAGTCGAGCTCGATGCGGTGCAGAAGGACAAGCTGGAATCGCTCGTCAGCGACATCCGCTCGGGTCTGCGCAAGGCGCGCATCGGCTATACCGATCTGCAGACGGCGGGCGATACGGTTTCGGTGCGCATTCTCGACAACACGCGCTACGAAGAAGCCAAGGGCATCTTGAAGAATCTCAATCCCGTGGCGGGCGGCTCGGTTCTTTCGGTCGGCGCGCGCGATTACGACGTCACCGAGCCCGGCAACGACCTCATCGTCATGAAGATGACGGACGCCTACAAGACCGAAACCCAGACCGAAATCGTCAACCAGTCGATCGAAGTGGTGCGCCGGCGCATCGACGAAATGGGCACGCGCGAGCCCACCATCGAGCGGCAGGGCGAGGATCGCATTCTGGTGCAGGTACCGGGCCTGCAGGATCCCGAACGGCTGAAGGCTATCCTCGGCAAGACCGCCAAGATGACCTTCCAGCTTGTGGACGAGAGCGCTTCGCTCGATCAGGCGATGAAGGGCATCGTGCCCATCGGATCGGAGCTTCTCTATCAGGAGCCCCAGACCAAGGGCGGCATGCCCATTCCCATCGTCATCGAAAAGCGCGTGATGGTGGCGGGCGACCGGCTGACCGACGCGCAGGCCAATTTCAACCAGCAGACCGGCGAACCCGTCGTCACCTTCCGCTTCGACAGCGTGGGCGCGCGCGAATTCGGCGATGCGACGAAGGAGAATGTCGGGCGCCGCTTCGCCATCGTGCTCGACAACAAGGTGATCTCCGCGCCCGTGATCCGCGAGGCGATTCTGGGCGGCTCGGGCGAAATCTCCGGCAATTTCACGCTCGAAAGCGCCAAGGATTTATCGGTTCTGTTGCGCGCCGGCGCGTTGCCCGCGCCGCTCAAGATTCTCGAAGAACGCACCGTGGGCGCCGAGCTTGGCGCGGATTCGATCAAGGCCGGCAAATATTCGGCCATCGGCGGGCTGATCTTCGTGGTGCTGTTCATGATTGCGCGCTATGGCCTCTTCGGCGTCTTCGCCGATCTGGCGCTGACGCTGAACGTGGTTCTGCTTTTGGCGGCGCTCACGCTTTTCGGCGCCACGCTCACACTGCCGGGCATCGCGGGCATCGTGCTCACCATGGGCATGGCGGTGGACGCCAACGTGCTGATCTATGAGCGCATCCGCGAGGAGCAGCGAAACGGGCGCTCCATGCTCGCCTCCATCGACACCGGCTTCCGCCGCGCCATGGCCACCATCATCGACGCCAACATGACACATTTGATTGCCTCGCTGATTTTGTTCCAGCTTGGTTCGGGGCCGGTGCGCGGCTTCGCCGTCACGCTGGGGGTGGGCATCATCACCTCCTTCTTCACAGCGGTGATGGTGACGCGGCTGATCGTGGTGACCTGGCTCCAGATCGCGCGGCCCAAAAGACTGGCCATTTGAAGCAAAAAAGGCTGGACCGGGCGGGGAATCAGGTAAACTGTACGCCTGACTCAAAGCGCCAGGGGAAACGCACATGAGCGCACTTCTTTCCAATCTCCGCAACACCGTCATCGCGGGCTTCGTGCTCGCCGGAATCGTGTTTCTGATCTATCTGCAGGTGCAGGGCTACGACGCCACTCTGTTCTGGCCGTTCTTCGTGCGCTGGCTGCACGTCATCTGCGGCATCATGTGGATCGGCCTGCTCTGGTATTTCAATTTCGTGCAGACGCCGACCATGCCGAAGATTCCGGACGATCTGAAGAAAGGCGTTTCCGGCTATATCGCGCCGGAAGCCTTGTTCTGGTTCCGCTGGGGCGCGATGGGCACGATCTTCTTCGGGCTTATTCTCGCCTATCTCAACGGTTATCTGGTGCAGGCGCTGACCATCGATTCGATCGAAAACTTCACCGTGCCGAAATCCATCGTGATCGGCATCGGCATGTGGCTCGGCATCATCATGTGGTTCAACGTCTGGTTTATCATCTGGCCGAACCAGCAGAAGGTGCTGAATATCGGAAACAAATATCCGGATATCTCCAAGGAGGCCAAGGCCGCCGCCGCGAAAGCCGCGGGCCAGTTCAGCCGCGTCAACACGTTGCTGTCGATCCCCATGCTGTTTTGCATGGTCTCGGCGCAGAACATCTTTTGATCGTTTCGCCGGTTCTGTCGTAGAAAGCCGCCCGGGAAACCGGGCGGCTTTTCCATGAGTACCGATCAGGCATTTGCGGCTTGCGAGGATACCGTCAAGCGGTTCGATCCGGACCGCTATTGGGCCGCGCTGTTTGCGCCTGCGGAGAAGCGGCCGCTGCTGTTCGCGCTCTACGCCTTCAACCACGAGATCGCGCGTGTGGCCGAAGCGACGCACGAGCCGATGCTGGCGGCGATCCGCCTGCAATGGTGGCGCGAGGCGGTAGCGGAAGCGCGCGAGGGACGCCCGCGCGCGCATGATGTGGCGCGTGCCTTGGCCGAGATCTTCGCGAAATCCGATCCGCCGCCGGATTTGTTCGAGACGCTGCTCGCGGCGCGCGAACTCGATGCGGGCGGCGATCTGTTCAAAGATATGGCGGCGCTGGAAACCTACGCCGATGCGACGTCGGGAACATTGATGCGTCTGGCCGCGTCCATATTGGGCGCGGATATCGGTGAAGGCGCGCGCGATATCGGCGTCGCCTATGCACTGACGGGATTGTTGCGCGCAATTCCCTATCATGCGGGCCGCGGCAAAACCTATCTGCCGCTCGACATGCTGGCCGCCGAAAAGCTTTCGCCCGAAGAAATCTTCGCCGGACGGAGCACGGAAAAATTGAAGCCGGTGATGACCAAAATCTCTGTGCATGCAAAAGAAAAACTGGCTATCGCGCGCCGTCATTCGATACCGGCCCAGGCGTTTCCCGCCGTGCTTGCAGCTGCCACGTCGCAAGCCTATCTCAAGCAGGTGACAAAGCCCGGCTTCGATCCGTTCCGCCACCGCGCCGAACTTCCGCTCTGGCGAAGGCAGCTTGCGATGATGGGAGCGAATATGAGAGGGAAAATTTGATTGTCATCCCGGGCGACCCCGGACTTGATCCGGGGGGAGACCCGGGACCCACCGCGAAGGCGTCTCAATGGGTCCCGGATAACACGCTGTCGCGTGTTTCCGGGATGACAATGGATTTTCCATTCAACCATTCGCCCAAATCCCTCAACGCCCGATGCGCCATCGCTTTCTTGCGGTCCTTGCCGCGGCCGGCGATTTCGGGGAACAGGCCGAAATTCACATTCATCGGCTGAAAGGTTTTGGCGTCCGCCCCGCCCGTGATGTGACCCAGCAATGCACCAAATGCGGTTGTTGCAGGCGGCGCGGAAACGGATTCATCCGCCGCGAAACGCCCCGCCAGCAATCCGATGGCCGCACTTTCCACATAGCCTTCGACGCCGGTGATCTGTCCGGCAAAGCGCAAAGCGGGCCGCGCTTTCAATCGCAATGAAGCATCGAGCAGGCGCGGGGAATTGATGAAGGTATTTCGATGAAGCCCGCCCAGCCGCGCGAAGCTCGCATTCTGCAAGCCCGGAATCATGCGGAAGATGCGCGTCTGCTCGCCGTGCTTCAGCTTGGTCTGGAAGCCGACCATGTTCCACAAAGACCCAAGCGCATTGTCCTGCCGCAATTGCACGACGGCGTAAGGCCGCCGTCCGGTGCGCGGATCGGAAAGCCCCACGGGCTTCATGGGCCCGAAACGCAGCGTGTCTTCGCCGCGTGAGGCCATCACTTCGATGGGCAGGCAGCCTTCGAAATAGGGCGTGGATTTTTCCCATTCCTTGAATTCGGCCTTCTCGCCTTCGAGCAGCGCCGCGACGAAGGCGCGATATTCTTCTTCGTTGAGCGGACAGTTCACGTAATCCGCGCCGTCGCCTTTATCGTAGCGCGATTGCATCCAGGCGATGGAAAAATCGATGGACTCTTTGTGCACGATGGGCGCGATGGCATCGAAGAACGACAGCGAATCCTCGCCGCTCAACGAACGGATGTATTCCGACAATGCGGGCGAGGTGAGCGGGCCGGTGGCGATGATGACCGATTGCCAATCGTCCGGCGGCGCGCCGATTTCCTCGCGGCGGATTTCGATGTTGGGATGATTTTCGATTGCGGCAGTTATCTCCGCAGAAAAACCATGGCGATCCACCGCCAAGGCTCCGCCCGCGGGCAAGCGATGTGCGTCTGCCGCGCGCAGGATGAGCGAACCGGCGCGGCGCATTTCCTCATGCAGCAAACCGACGGCGTTGTTTTCCCAATCGTCGGAGCGCAGCGAATTGGAGCAGACGAGTTCCGCCAATCCGCCGGTCTGATGCGCGTCGGTGCCGCGCACAGGCCGCATCTCGTGCAGCACCACGCGCGCGCCCGCTTGGGCTGCTTGCCAAGCTGCCTCGCTTCCGGCCAATCCGCCGCCGATGACGTGGATGTTCTTCATAGACCGATTAAATCGGCTCGCGCCTTCGTACTCAACCCCAAATCGGCGCGGTGCGGTCAAACCATGGCCGTGCTTCTTCGAGTTGCGCGGCAAGGCGGTAGAGCGTGGCCTCATCGCTATAACGCCCGGTGAACATCATGCCGATGGGCAGTTTGTCCCGCGACATGCCGAGCGGCAGCGAGATCGAAGGCTGGCCCGTCATGTTGAACGGCGGCGTATAGCCGAAGATGCGCGATTGGCGCTTGTTGAATTCGCGCGAATCCACATTCACCGGATCGAGATGGCCGATCGCCGGCGGCGGCGAAATCGTCACCGGCGAAAACAGCACGTCGAATTCGCGCCACAGCCCGATGATCTGGCGCGAAATATGGCGCAGCGTCTGCATGCCCCAGCCCACTTGCGCGCCGGAGAGCATTTTCGAGCCCTGATAGGCGTTCCATGCGAGCGGCTCCATGTCGCTTTCGTCCGGCTCGCGGCCGATGATGCGCGCCCAATCCTCGATGGAAGCAACCAGCATCGCGCCCGACACGAACGATTGCGCCTTGTAAAGCTTGCGCCAGTCGATGGGTAGTTCCTTTTTCTCGATCAGCGTGTGGCCAAGTTCTTCGAGCAGCTTCAAGGTGGAATCGAACACGGCTTGCACGTCGTCCGTCGGCGGTGTCTTGCTCGGCGTATCGGTACAATAGGCGATTTTCAGTTTGCCCGGCGCGGTTTTGATTTCATCCATATAGTCGCGCGTCTTTTGCGGCGGAGCGTAGGGCGAATCTTCTTCCGGATATCCCGTCCAGTCGAGCATGGCGGCGCTATCGCGCACCGTGCGCGTCAACACATGATCGACGACGAAGCCATGGGCGCGGCCGCGGTCGTCCGGCGCGCCGGGATTGCGGTATTGCGTCGGCTTCATGCCGACGAGCCCGCATTGCGCGGATGGAATGCGGATGGAGCCGAGCCCGTCCGAGCCATGCGCCATCGGCACCATGCCGCTTGCAACGGCCGATGCAGCACCGCCCGAAGAACCGCCAGACGAATGATCGGGATTCCACGGGTTGCGGCAGATGCCGAGATGGCGGCCTTCCGTCGTGCCGGGAATGCCGAATTCCGGCGTGTTGGTTTTGCCGAGCAGCACCACGCCCGCCGCGCGATAGCGGCGCGTGAGTTCGCCGTCATGCGCCGAAACATAATTCTTGAGATAGGCCGAACCGTTCGTCATCGGCCAGCCTTCGACGGGCACGCCGATATCCTTGATGAGAAACGGCACGCCCTTGAACGGCCCGTCGGCGAGTTTGCCTTTCGCGGCTTTGCGCGCTTCGTCATAGGCCTTGTAGACAACCGCATTCAGTTTCGGATTGTGCCGTTCGATGCGCGCGATTGCTTCCTCGACAAGCTCGGCGGGCGAAACTTCACCGCGCCGCACGAGGTGTGCGAGGCCGAGCGCGTCGTAATCATTGTATTCGGCGAAGGCCATGTCAGTTCTCCAGATTGGGTGCGCGGTCGATCCAGGGCGCGGCGGTTTCGATTTGGCGGCTGAGTTTCAGAAGCGTCATCTCGTCGCCCGCGCGCGCCACGAATTGCACGCCGATGGGCAGGCCTTCCGCGCTCATGGCGAGCGGCAGGTTGATGGCGGGCTGGCCGGTCGCGTTCTGCAGCGAGGTGAACGGCACGTGATACATCACCGGCGCGAACGCCTTCTCGGCATTGGATTCGTCGCGGTCGATGGCGCCGTGCCGGAACGGCAATTGCGCCAGCGTCGGCGTGAGCCAGAGATCGTAAGTCTCGTGAAATTTGGCGGCGTCGCGCGCGGCGCGATGCAGAGTCTGCTCCGCCCAGATGTGCTGGTAGCCGAGCACCGTCTTGCCGCGCTCATAAAGGGCGAGCGTGATGGGCTCCAGATATTCGAGCGAAGGCGTGCGGTTGAGCGTGCGCGCGAGCATCTCGATAGCGTATGCACCGTGCGTTCCCCACATCGTCGTGAAGGCCAATCTCGTCATGGCGTAATCGAATTCCGGAGAGGCTTCTTCGACCGTGTGGCCCATGTCTTCCAGAAGTTTTGCGGTGTTCTTCACCGCCGCCAGCACTTGCGGATCGAACGCGGCGCCGTCCGGCGATTTGAACGCCACGCCGATCTTCAGCTTGCGCGGCGGCGATTTGATCCCTTCCAGATACGCGCCTTGCGCCGGAAGCGCGAAATAAGGATCGCCGTAATCGGGCGCGGACGTCAGATCGAGCATGAGTGCGGTGTCGCGCACCGTGCGGCTCACGCAATTGTCGACGCTGAGCCCGCTCAGCGCATCGGCCATATCGGGGCCTTGGGTGATGCGCCCGCGCGAAACTTTCAGGCCCACAAGCCCGCAACACGATGCGGGAATGCGGATCGAGCCTCCGGCATCGGTTGCGTGCGCGACCGGAACGATGCGAGCGGCGACAACGGAGGCCGATCCGCCCGAGGATCCGCCTGCCGTGAAGCCGCGCTTCCACGGATTTTCCGCCGTGCCCCAGAGTTTGGATTCCGTGGCCGGCATGAGGCCGAATTCCGGCACATTGGTTTTGCCGAGCGGAATGAGGCCCGCTTCCTTGTGACGTTTCACCAACGTGGAATCGAATGTCGAAGGCTCATCCGAAGTGAAGCGCGAGCCCGAGCGCGTGACCATGCCTTCGCAATAGCCGCGCATGTCTTTGAGGAACATCGGCACGCCGCCGAGCGGGCCTTGCGGATTCGCCTTCGCTGCGTCGCGCGCGCGGTCATAGGCCTTGAACACGATCGCGTTCAGCTTCGGATTGAGTTCCTCGGCACGCGCGATGGCTTCGTCCACCGCTTCGAGCGCAGTGATGTCCTTATTCGTGATGAGCTCTGCGAGGCCGATGGCGTCGTACCGGCCATATTCGGCAAAGCGCATCAGTTCACCCGCGTCCTGGCGTATTGGCCGGCCCAGGGTGCAGCTTTCTCAAGCTGGGCTGCAAGCTTGAGCAGATTCGCCTCATCGCCGAAGCGTCCGACGAACTGCACGCCGATGGGAAGATTGTCCGCGTTCCATGTCAGCGGCACGTTGATGGCCGGCTGGCCGGTGGCGTTCTGGACCGGCGTGAACGGCACGTAATCGGTCAGCGACTGGAACACTTTCGTCGCGTCGGTCTCGTTCATGTCGATGGTGCCGAGCTTCACCGGCGGGGTAGAAAGCGTGGGCGTCAGCCACATGTCGTATTTTTCGTGGAAGCGCGCGGCGTTGCGCGCGGCCTGCGCCAGCATTCCCTTGGCGCGCAGATATTCGCTGGAGGTGACCTTGCTGCCCATTTCGTAGATGCCCCAGGTGAGCCCTTCGAACAATTGGCGGCTGGGCGTCTGGCCCGTCAGTTGCGCGATCATGTCGATGGGGGCTGCAAGATTGGCAGCCCACACTGCGGTGAAGGGCGTGAAGAGCCCGTCGAGATCGATGGAAGGCGAGGCTTCTTCGACGATATGGCCGAGGCTTTCGCACAGCTTCGCCGCGCGCTCCACCGCCGCCGCGCAATCGGGATGCACGGACTTTCCGTCGAGCGCCTTGGTGGTGAAGGCGATGCGCAATTGCTTCGGTGCGGATTTGATTTCATTGACGTATGAAGCAGGCGCCGGTGGCGCCCAATAGGGATCGCCCTGCACATTGCCGGCGATGGCATCGAGTGCGGCCGCGCTGTCGCGCACCGTGCGGCTGACGGCCAGGTCGATGGCGAGCCCATCCACCACATCGCCGAAATCTGGACCGTAGGAAATGCGCCCGCGCGTCGGCTTCAATCCGACCAATCCGCAACACGAAGCGGGAATGCGGATCGAGCCGCCGCCGTCATTGGCATGCGCCATCGGCACAACGCTTGCCGCCACCAGCGCCGCCGAACCGCCGGACGATCCGCCCGTGGAATGTTCGAGATTGAAGGGATTGCGGGCCGCGCCATAAAGCCGCGACTCCGTCGTCGGCACGAGGCCGAATTCGGGCACGTTCGTCTTGCCGAGAATGGCGAAACCCGCTTGGCGGAAGCGCGCGGTGATGTTGGAATCCTGCCCCCACGGAATGGGCGGCATGAAAGCGGTGCCTTGCCGCGTCGGCATGTCGGTGGCGAACGCGAAAATGTCCTTCAGGAAAAACGGCACGCCGGTGAAAGGGCCCTTGGGAAGCCCGCGCTTCACGGATTCGCGCGCTGCGTCATAAGCTTTGTAGGCAATCGCGTTGATTTTCGGATTGACGGCCTCTGCGCGCGATATGGCTTCCTCGACCAGTTCGCCCGCGGTCACGTCGCGATTGGCGACCAGTTCGGCCAGCCCCAGAGCGTCGTATTTTGCATAATCCTGAATAGCCATTTTCCCACCTGTGTTTTATCGGCCGCGAATTTAGCGGCGCGGTGACAGGCTGTCACTGACGGTTTTCACATTAGCCGAAGGGCAGCGGCGGGGTGCCGGAAATCTCGGGCTTTTCCATCGCGGGCTCGCCCTTGCCCCAGGCCGCCAGCCGGAATTTGGCCCGGCGCAGCACGGGCGCGCCGTCCGGCCCGTAATCCGTCTGCACGGGATCGACCGTTACCAGTTGGGCTTCCGCGTTGCGGCCGTCGAGCCGGAGCAGCGCATAGCCGTTCGCGTTGGTATCGATGTAGCGCAGCAGCGGATTGACCGGCGTGGCCGATTCTTGCGCCAGCCAGTCCGAGCCGGTGAAGGAACGCAGAAGCGCGCTCATGCAGCCCTGCATCAGAAGCGAATTCAGATTCTCGATACGCTTGCCGCCGGAATCGAAGGCGACGAGGCGGTGAAAGGCGGGCGTATCGCGCGAGCCATATTCGAATTCGTCGAACATCGGCATGGAGGAAATCCCGGCCACCAGGAATTCCGCCGCCACGGGCTTGGAATTTTTTGCGTCGGCATCTTCGCAGAGCAGCGCGGCGCCATGGCAATGATGATCGCCGGTGCAGGAAATGAGATTGGAAATGCCTTCGCGCGAGACGAATTGCATCAGCTCGGCGATCTCTCCCGGATAGCCGCCCCATCCGTCGTCGGCGACCACCACGTCGGGATAATCGGCGAAGGGAATGGCGGAGAGATCGATGCGCAGAGTCATGGCAGGCACAGAATTGGCCCAGATTTTCCACGTCGCATCGGATTGTTTCAGCGTCTCCTTGAACCACGCCTTCTGCTTCGGCCCCATCATGGTGCCGGGCGGCGTATGGGCGCGCGGATTTTTCACCGCGCCGTTTTTCAGCGTCAGCGTATCGACGCCGGATTTGTTCCCGGCATCCAGCGTGCGCACGAGATCGACCGGCGGAAGCGCCAGACCCGCCGCCTTCTGCATTTCCTCGGTATAAAGTTGCGGGCTGCGATAGGAGCGCAGATCGGTGATGACGAGATCGAGATGCTTACCCCAGCGCAGCTTGCGATAGAGCGTAATGGTGTCGATCGCCTTGATATTGTCCGGGCTTTTGTCGATCCAGTCCGGCCCCGGCCCTTCGAACGGCGAATTGACGACTTGCGCCGGCACGAAATCATGGGCGGGCGAGGGCTGCGGCGCGTCCGACAGAATCGCCGGAACATATTCGAAGAAGGATTGCGCCGCGGCCACTTTGCGCGTCATCGCAGGTCTGCCGTCGCTGTAATAGGTTTCCGCCGATTGCCAGCAATTGTTGGTGAATTCGTGATCGTCCCATGTGTGGATGAAGGGAAACCGCGCCCGCGCCGCGCGCAAATGCGGATCGCTCAGATAGAGCTTGTAGAGAAAGCGGTAATCGGCGAGCGACACGGCGTTGCGCGCGCCGCCCTTGCCATGGCCCCAGGGATGGCGCGTCCATGGCGCACTGCCATCGGGAAATTGGGGAACCGCGCGCGGATTTCCGTCGCGGTCTTTCAGCCAAACGGGATTGGCCGGATCGATATCGGGCCTGTCGCCGCGCACTTCATAGATGAAATCGCCCAGATGCAGCACGAAATCGATTTCGGGCTTTGTCTCGTCGTCATGCACGAGGCGGCGATAGGCCCCGTAAAATCCTTCCTCGAAATTCTGGCAGCAGAGGAATGCGAAATTCACCGCGCGCGGATCGTCCATTGCGGGCGCCGTCAGCGTGCGGCCCACGGGCGAAACGCTTTTGCCGTCTTGCGTGAGGAAGCGGTAGTAATAGACCGTGTACGGATCGAGCCCGTGCACGATCAGCCTTATCGTGCGATCGCTCGCCTCCGTGGCCGCGACGGGCTTTTCGACAATCACTTTCGCGAAGTCCGCGGTCTTCGACATTTGCGCGACAAGCGATGCCGCAGCACCATCCGCCGTTTCCGCGCGCGTCCATAAGATCACCATGTCGGCTTGCGGATCGCCCGAAGCGATGCCTTGCGGAAAACTCACCGCACCCGTTTTGGCTTTCGCGGCTCGCGCGAACGGCGCAAACGGCGCGCCCGCCACTGCCACGAAACAGCCCGCGCCGGCCGCAAAGCGCGCGAGGAACGCGCGCCGGTTCATGTCCATTGTCATTTTTGCTCACCCCGGAATGGCGTTTTGCCGATCTTGTCCGGTATTTTTGCCAAAGCCAATGCGATTGCGGGCGTATGCCCGGCATTTTAGAATGCGCCCGCGAAAAGGGGGGCCGCATGAAAAAAATCCCGGTGTGGAAGACAATTGCCGGCGGCTATGCCTTCACCTTCGGCCAGCTCGGCACGATCATCGGCCTGATCTGGCTGCCGATGGTGATCGTGGCGGTCGCGGGCTATCTGGTGGCATCGCAATATTACACCGCCATTCCGGCGGCGCTGGAAGAAGGCGATCCGGCCGCCGCCGGCCGCGCGGCGCTGATCGTGATCGTGTGGAGCATCCTGTCGCTTGTGTTGTCGGCGATGATGTACACGGCGGTGATGCGCCAGGCGCTCGGCCTGCGCCACGGGCCGGCGCTCGTCAGTTTCCAGTTCGGCGCGGCCGAATTGCGCGTGTTCGGCGCCATCGTGTCGCTGTTTTTTCTGCTGATCTTCTTTTTCATCGTCTATGCCATGCTGGCCGGCGCAGGCGCGACAATTCTGCAAGCGCTGATGGCGGGCGCGCCGCAAAAGACGCAACAGGCAGCGCTCGGCCTGTTCGCGCTGGCGCTTCTGGCCGCGTTCTTTTTCGTCATGGTGCGCCTGAGCTTTCTCATGATTCCGGCCGCGGTGGCGGAAGGAAATTTCGGGCTCGTGCGAAGCTGGCAAATGACGGGCGGGAATTTCTGGCGCATCTTCCTCGTGGGGCTTTTCACGATTGCGCCTTTGATGATCGCGATCCTGGCGGCCGAGCTCGCCATTCTGGGGCCCGATTTTTTCATGGCCCACAACGTGCCCGCAGGCGACGCCGACGCGCAGCTCAAGGACATGATCGCGCAGATGCGCGCGGCTTCGCCGCACATGCCGCTGCTTTACGGTTTCTCCTTCCTGATCGCGCCGCTGGCGACGGGGCTGGGCCTGGCGCCGCCCGCCATCGCCTATCTCGCGCTCAAGGGCGGCGCGGCTACTAATTAGCGGGCAATTTTTGCAATCGCGAAGCTTTGGTTGCGGCGCAGCGAGGCTTAACCCATTTCGCAATCGCAACCGTAACGTCGGCAAAGTTTCATGGTATGTTTTTATTATCCATGCCTTATCCACGAGGGGGTTGCGTAGATGGACAATATTCCGGTCGGCAAAAGCATTGGCGGCGCATACGGATTTCTTTTCGGCCGTTTCCTTACAATCCTGGGTTTAAGCTGGCTTCCGGCTGCGATTTATGCCGTGGGGCGGCTCGCCGTTTTGCGCCATGTCGTGCCGGAGATTGCGGCTGCGGCGCATCAGGGCACGCATCCCTCTGCTGCGGTTCATGCGATGCTCGGCGTGTTCGTGCTGTTCTCGTTGCTGATGGTTGCGATCATCGCGCTGCCGCTGAACCGCGAGGCGCTGGGCCTGCGGGGCGAGCGCGTGCTGGCGCGGCTGGTGATCGGCTGGCCCGAATTGCGCCTCTTCGCGGCTTATGTGCTGATCGACATTATTCTGATCGCGCTGATCGTGGCGCTGGTGTTCGGCATCATCGGCGCGGTGATGGGTACGAAGGCGGCGCTTGCGATGTGGGCGCAAGGCACGCCGCTTGCCGGATGGCCGGTACTGCGCATCGTGCACATCGCGGCGGCGGTGATTGCGGTTTTCGTTCTTCTGTTCGTGTCGTTGCGGCTGTCGTTCTTGATCGCCGCGGTGGCCGCTGCCGAAGGCAAGGCGAGCTTGCGCCGCGCATGGGAGCTTTCGCGCGGAAATTTCTGGCGCATCCTTATCGTCGTTCTTGCGATCCTCGCGCCCGTCGTGATCCTGATGATTGCCGGCGAATATGCCGTGATGGGCGCGCAATTGCGCGAATTCCACAATACGATGTCCACCGGGCAACGCCCCGATCCGTCCGCGATAATTTCCGCCGCTGCCGCGCATGGGCCTGCGCTTGTCGCGCTTGCGGGCGTGGGCATCGTGATCGTGATTGCGCTGTTTGCGGGCGCCGCCGCCACCGCCTATCGCGCATTGGTGCCGCCGCCCGCGCCGGAAGCCGCCGTCGAAGAAACGGCCGAAATCGGCGCGCGCATCGAACCGTTGATGGAGCCCGTGCAAGAAGAAGCGCCCGCGGAAGAAGCTGCGCCGCTTGTGGAAGAAGCGCCGATGGCGGAAGAAGCGCCCGCCATTGCGCATGAAGCCGAACCTGTGGCCGAGCATCAGCCCGAAGCCGAAGCGCATGAAGACGCATCACATCAGGCGGCAATGGAAGCACCGGCCGAGCAAGCCGCTGCGGAGCAGGCGGAAGCCGAGCAACCGATCGAATTGCACGAGACGGTGGCGGAGGATGTGCACGAGCCGCTGCCTCAGCATCCGGACGAGCCCGGCGCGCACGTGCACTAATTCAATTACTCCGCCGCTTTCATTTTCCGCGCGGGTTGCGCGCGGCCTTTGAGCAGCGCCTTGAGATATTGCCCGGTATAGGAGCGCGCGGCTTTCGCGACATCTTCCGGCGTGCCGGCCGCCACGATCTCGCCGCCGCCGTCGCCGCCTTCGGGGCCGAGATCGATGATCCAGTCGGCGGTCTTGATGACTTCCAGATTGTGCTCGATCACCACGACCGTGTTGCCGTTGTCGACAAGCTCGTGCAGCACGTCGAGCAGCTTCTTCACGTCGTGGAAGTGAAGGCCGGTGGTCGGCTCGTCGAGGATATATAATGTGCGCCCCGTGGCGCGGCGCGACAATTCCTTGGAGAGTTTCACGCGCTGCGCCTCGCCGCCCGACAGCGTGGTCGCCTGCTGGCCGATGGAGATATAGCCGAGGCCGACGCGCTTCAGCGTATCGAGCTTCTCGCGGATCGCGGGCACCGCTTTGAAGAGATCGGCGCCGGCTTCCACCGTCATGTCCAGCACATCGGCGATGGAATGATCGCGGTATTTCACTTCCAGTGTTTCGCGATTGTAGCGCTTGCCCTTGCAGACATCGCATTGCACATACACGTCGGGCAGGAAGTGCATCTCGATCTGGATGACGCCGTCGCCCTGACACGCCTCGCAGCGCCCGCCTTTGACGTTGAACGAGAAACGTCCCGGCTGATAACCGCGCGCTTTGGATTCCGGCAGTTCGGTGAACCAATCGCGGATCGGCGTGAACGCGCCGGTGTACGTCGCGGGGTTCGAGCGCGGCGTGCGGCCGATGGGCGACTGATCGATGTCGATCACTTTATCGAGAAATTCGAGGCCCTCGATCTTGTCGTGTTCGGCGGGATGCTCGCGCGCCTGATTGAGCTTGCGGGCAGCGGCTTTATATAATGTCTCGATCACCAGCGTGGATTTTCCGCCGCCGGAAACGCCCGTGATGCAGGTAAACGTGCCGAGCGGAATGCCCGCCGACACATTTTTCAGATTGTTCCCGCGCGCGCCGACCACCTTCACCCAGCGATTGTGCAGCGCCGGGCGGCGGCGGGCGGGAATGGCGATCTGCTCGAGGCCCACGAGATATTTGCCCGTCAGACTCTTGGGCGAGCGCATGATGTCTTCGGGCGTGCCTTCGGCGACGATGTGGCCGCCGTGGATGCCCGCGCCCGGTCCCATGTCGATCACATGATCGGCGGTGCGGATGGCTTCCTCGTCATGTTCGACCACGACGACCGTGTTGCCCATGTCGCGCAGGCCCTTGAGCGATTCCAGCAATTTCGCGTTGTCGCGCTGATGCAATCCGATGCTCGGTTCATCGAGCACGTAGAGCACGCCCGTCAATCCCGAACCGATCTGGGAAGCGAGCCGGATGCGCTGGCTTTCGCCGCCGGAGAGCGTGCCGGAATTGCGGGAGAGCGTCAGATAATCGAGGCCCACATTGTTGAGGAATTTGAGCCGCGCGCGAATCTCTTTCAATATGCGCGCCGCGATCTCGCGCTGCTGCTTGTTCAGATCCTTGTCGATGTCGCGGAACCACGCATCGGAGAGCAGAATCGATTTCTCGCACACTTCGCCGATATGCAAGCCGCCGATCTTCACTGCCAGCGCTTCGGGCTTGAGGCGATAGCCTTTGCATGTGTCGCACGGGCTCGTGTCCTGGAAGCGCTCGAGCTCCTCGCGCACCCAGGAGGAATCGGTTTCCTTGAAGCGGCGGTCCATGTTGGGGATCACGCCTTCGAAACTCTTCTTGGTTTCGTAGCGGCGCAGGCCATCGTCATAGATGAATTTGATCTCGTCCACGCCCGAGCCGTAAAGGATCACGTCCTTCACCTTTTTCGGCAAATCCTCGTATGGATCGTTGAGCGAGAATTTGTAGTGACGCCCGAGCGCCTCCAGCGTCTGCAGATAATAGGGCGAGGACGATTTCGACCACGGCGCAATCGCGCCCTTGCGAAGCGGCAGCGTCTCATCGGGCACGACGAGATCGGGATCGAAATAAAGCTGCGTGCCGAGGCCGTCGCAGGCCGGGCAGGCGCCATGCGGATTGTTGAACGAGAACAGGCGCGGCTCGATCTCCGGAATCGTGAAGCCGGAGACCGGGCAGGCGAATTTCGACGACATCAGAAGCCGCTTGGGCTCGCCTTTTTCTTTGATATCCGCGAATTCGGCGATGACCAATCCTTCGGCCAGATTGAGCGCGGTTTCGATAGAGTCGGGCAAACGGTTGCCGATGTCCTTCTTCACGACGATGCGGTCCACCACCACTTCGATGTCGTGCTTGATCTTCTTGTCGAGCGCGGGCGTCTCGCCGATTTCGTAGAACTTGCCGTCGATCTTGACGCGCTGGAAGCCCTTCTTCTGCAGCTCCTGCAATTCCTTGCGGTATTCGCCCTTGCGCCCGCGCACGATGGGCGCGAGCAGAAACAATCGTGTGCCGTCTTCCAGCGCCAGAATCTGATCGGCCATCTGGCTGACGGTCTGGCTTTCGATGGGAAGGCCGGTCGCGGGCGAATAGGGCACGCCGACGCGCGCGAACAGCAGGCGCAGATAGTCATATATCTCCGTCACCGTGCCGACGGTCGAGCGCGGATTTTTCGACGTGGTTTTCTGTTCAATCGAAATCGCGGGCGAAAGCCCTTCGATGTGATCCACATCGGGCTTCTGCATCAGTTCCAGAAATTGCCGCGCATAAGCCGAAAGCGATTCCACATAGCGCCGCTGGCCTTCGGCATAGATCGTGTCGAAGGCGAGCGAGGATTTGCCCGAGCCCGACAGCCCGGTCAGCACCGTCAGCGTATCGCGCGGGATTTCCACGTCGATATTCTTCAGATTGTGTTCGCGCGCGCCGCGGATGGAGATGTTCTTCAGCATGGGCATTCTTTACGGACCAAACGTGTAGCTATGGCGAACCAGCTCAGCCGGGGCAAGGCGCGAGATTCGGGCTTGGAACATAACATGAACGATGCTATACACAACTCCGAAAGTCGCGGTGCATGGTGCGGGCCGGGCTGCGGGTCTAGGTTCGCGGAAACCAGGGAAATGGAGAGATAGGTATGGCGGGCAGCGTCAACAAGGTGATCCTCATCGGCAATCTGGGCCGCGACCCCGAGGTCCGCCGCATGACGAGCGGCGATCCGGTGGTGAACCTGTCCATCGCCACCTCGGAGACCTGGAAGGACAAGGCCTCCGGCGAGCGGAAAGAAAAAACCGAGTGGCACCGGGTGGTGATCTTCAATCCCAATCTGGCGGAAGTGGCCGAGAAATATCTGAAGAAGGGCTCGAAGATCTATGTCGAGGGCCAGCTCGCCACCCGCAAATGGACCGACAAGGACGGTGCCGAGAAATACACCACGGAGATCGTGCTGAACCGGTTCCGGGGCGAACTTGTGATGTTGGATGCCCGCGGCGAGGGCGGCGGCGCGCGCATCGGCGGCACGGCGGAAGCCCCCGCGAGCTTCGACCGCAGCGAGATGGACGACGAGATTCCGTTCTGATTTCCGCTTCGAGATTTCTGGCGATCTGCGCGGGCGCGCTGGCGCTGGCGGCATGCGCCTCGTTCGAAACGGCGGGCGAGCCGTCGAACGGGTTCGTGACGCCCGCCATCGAAGCCGCCTATCTGCCGCTCGAGGCGCCGGCCTATCTGGTGCTGGAAAAGCGCGGGGCCGCGGTCGTCATCGCGCCGGGCATTGCCGTGACCAACGCGCACAATGCAGCACTTGTCGATGCGAAATCCGTCATCGGCCAATCGAAGGATTACGATCTTCTGTTCTTCCGCGTTACGGGTCGAGAATCGCCACCCACGGCCGCCCCGCAAACCGGCGAAGATGTTTTGGCCTACGGTCAGGGTGCGGACAATGATCTGCGTGTGGCGCGCGGCATTATTCGCGGCGCAGATGTGGCGATGCCGCTCATTTGCGCAGATTGCGGCTCCGCGCACGCCTTCGCCTTCGAGGCCGATGCGGGCCACGGCTTTTCCGGCGGGCCGGTGGCGGATGCGAAAACCGGCGCGTTACTCGGGATCGTGTTCGGCTTCCGCAAGAGCGACGAGGCGCAAAAGGAGCGCATCATCTACGCCTATGACATGGCGCATGTGATGACGGAACTCGGAAAAATCAGGAATGACCCTGATTGATGAGCGGCGAAACCACCACATCGATATCGGTGCCGCGCCACAGGCTCTTGGGCGTCAGCGTCACGATGGCCGCACGGCCCAGATGCTTGTTGACGTATTGCAGCACCACCTTGTCGGAGGTCATCAGCGCGCTCAACGGCTCCCAGCCCTGGCTCGGTAGCGCCACGTCGTAATATTGGTGGACCGAATCCATCCCGCTCGACGAGGAAATGCTGATCGTGCCGAACCAGGTGTCGCTCGAGCCCACCACATTGGTGTTGCTGGTATCCATGCTGGATTCGGGCGGCATGGGGAATTGCACCGGCTGATAGGGCGGCGGCTTGGTGGCCGAAGGCTGCGAGGTGGTATCGGACGAGGAATCCGCGGTGCGGACGTAATGCGGTGCGCCGGCCTCGGCCGCGCCCGAAAGCCCCAAAGCGGCAATCACGATCAAGACATGCCAGCGATACATGCAATATTGGCGGCCCGCCGAACGCCGCCCCCCTGATTCGCTTCTGAATCACGATGAATCTTTATCCACCGGGATGCAATTCTTTCGTGGTTCGAAGGGGCATTTTCGCGTGCATGTTTTGCTGGCCCGGCCCCCTCGCAAGATGCTAGTTGTGTGACGGTTTTTGGGGCCCCAAATCGGGGTCCGCCAAGGAGCAGGATTTGAGCGATACCGAAGGCCCCGGCACAGCCCCGCCCGGCGGCTCATCGAGCATAAGCCCCATCGCCATCGAGGACGAGCTGAAACGCTCCTACCTCGATTATGCGATGAGCGTGATCGTCGCCCGCGCGCTGCCCGATGCGCGCGACGGGCTCAAGCCCGTGCACCGGCGCATCCTTTATTCGATGCACGAAAACGGGCGCGACTGGAACAAGCCCTATCGCAAATCGGCGCTGATCGTGGGCGACGTGATGGGCAAATACCATCCGCATGGCGACCAGTCGATCTACGACGCGCTGGTGCGCATGGCGCAGAGCTTTTCCATGCGCGCGCCGTTGATCGACGGGCAGGGAAATTTCGGAAGCGTCGACGGCGATCCGCCCGCGCAGATGCGCTACACCGAAGTGCGCCGCGCCAAGATCGCCCATCTTCTGTCGGAAGACATCGACCAGGACACGGTCGAATGGACGGACAATTACGATTCCACCGCGCGCGAGCCGGTGGTGCTGCCCGCGCGGTTTCCCAATCTGCTGGTCAACGGCGCAAGCGGCATCGCCGTCGGCATGGCGACGAATGTGCCGCCGCACAATCTGGGCGAGGTGATCGATGCGTGTTTGGCTTACATCGAAGACCCGTCGATCAATCTGGAGGCGCTGACAGAGATCGTGCCGGGCCCGGATTTTCCGACCGGCGGGCTCATCATCGGCAAACAGGCCGCGCGCGGCGCGCTGGCGCGGGGGCGCGGCTCAATCCTCATGCGCGCGCGCTGCCACATCGAGGAAATCCGCAAAGACCGCGAAGCCATCATCGTCACCGAGCTTCCCTATCAGGTGAACAAGGCGCGGCTGCAGGAACGCATCGCGGAACTCGTGCGCGACAAGCGCATCGAAGGCATCGGCGACATCCGCGACGAAAGCGACCGCCATGGCATGCGCGTGGTGATCGAGCTTCGCCGCGATGCCTCGAGCGATGTGGTGCTAAACCAGCTTTACCGCTTCTCCGACCTGCAGATGAGCTTCGGCGTAAACATGCTGGCGCTGGATTCCGGCCGCCCGGTTCTGATGAATCTGCGCGATTTGATCGCGGCGTTCGTCGCCTTCCGCGAGGAAGTCATCACAAGGCGCACGCGCTTCGAACTTGCCAAGGCGCGTGACCGCGGGCACATCTTGGTCGGCCTTGCCATTGCCGTCGCCAATATCGACGAAGTGATCGCGCTGATCCGCGCTGCCGCCGATGGCGCCGCCGCCAAGGAACAATTGATGGCGCGCTCCTGGCCCGCCAAGGACGTGGCGCCGCTGATCGCGCTGATCGCCGATCCGCGCCACACCATCGCGGAGGACGGCACGATCAAACTCTCCGAAGAACAGGCGAAAGCCATCCTCGACATCCGCTTGCAGCGGCTGACCGCGCTCGGCATTTCCGAAATCGCCGAGGAAGTGGAAAAGCTCGGCGAAGCGATCAAGGATTATCTCGATATCCTGAAAAGCCGCGCGCGCGTGCTGGCGATCGCCAAATCCGAACTCGAAGCGGTGAAGGCGGAATTCGCGACGCCGCGCCTGACCGAACTCGTCGATGCCGAAGTTGAAATCGAGGACGAAGCGCTCATCGAGCGCGAGGACGTGGCGATCACCGTCACGCATGCGGGTTATATCAAGCGCACCCCGCTCGCCGAATATCGCGTGCAGGGGCGCGGCGGCAAGGGCCGCTCCGGCATGGCGACGCGCGAGGAGGATTTCGTCACCAAGATTTTCGCCGCCAACACCCATGCGCCGCTGGTGTTCTTCTCCTCCACCGGCATGGCCTACAAATTGAAAGTGTGGCGGCTGCCCGAAGCGCGCATCCAGGGCCGCGGCAAAGCGATGGTGAACCTGCTACCGCTTTCCGAAGGCGAGCGCATCACCTCGATCCTGCCGCTGCCGGAAGACGAAACCCAATGGGAAAAACTCCACGTCGTCTTCGCCACCAAATCGGGTGATGTGCGGAGGAACGAGCTCTCCGATTTCGCCAACATCAACCGCAACGGCAAGATCGCCATGAAGCTGGAAGAGGGTGGCGGCATCGTGGGCGTGCAGGTCTGCACCGATGACGACGATATTTTACTCACCACACGCGGCGGAAAGTGTATTCGTTTCCCGGTGAGCGATGTGCGCGTGTTCAAGGGCCGCGAATCCACCGGCGTGCGCGGGATTAAGCTCGCAAGCGGCGACGAAGTGGTGAGCCTGTCGCTCTTGCATCATTCCGATGCCACCACCGCCGAAGCGCGCGCTTATCTGAAGCAGGCGAGTGCCGCGCGGCGTGCCTCGGGCGAAGAGTCCGAAGCCGAGGAAGTCGCCGAGGATGCGGAGGAAAGCGTGGAGGAAGCAACGCTCACGCCCGAGCGTTATGCGGCGCTGGGCGCGCGCGAGCAATTCGTGCTGGCGGCTTCGGAAAACGGTTTCGGCAAGCGCACCAGCTCCTACGAATACCGCGTCACCGGCCGCGGCGGTTCGGGCATCGTGGCGCTCGGCATGGGCAAGAAGAACACGGCAATCATCGCGGCGTTCCCCGTCGAGCATGGCGACGATGTCATGCTCATCACCAATATGGGTCAGACGATCCGCCTCGGCGTGGCCGGCGTCAGCGTGCAGGGGCGCGCGGCGCAGGGCGTCGTGCTGTTCCGCCTCGACGAAGGCGAACGCGTGGTGTCGGTCGAACGCATCGAGGAGTCGAGCGAAGCGGAGAGCGCGCCATGAAGCAGAAGCATATCGGGCTTTATCCGGGCACCTTCGATCCCGTCACGCTCGGCCATCTCGACATCATCAGCCGCGCGGTGAAGCTGGTCGATCATCTGGTGATCGGGGTCGCCACCAATCCGTCGAAATCGCCCATGTTCTCGCTCGACGAGCGCCTCGAAATGGTGCGCCACGAAACCGCGCCGCTCGTCAAGGAGGGCCGCGCCACCATCGACGTGCAGATTTTCGATTGCCTGCTCGTGCAATTCGCCGAGAAGATCGGCGCCAATGTGATCGTGCGGGGCCTGCGCGCGGTGTCGGATTTCGAATATGAATTCCAGATGGTTGGCATGAACCAGCGCCTCAATCCCGAAATCGAAACGGTGTTTTTGATGGCCGATCCGCGCCATCAGGCCATCGCCTCGCGGCTGGTGAAGGAGATCGCGATGCTGGGCGGCAATGTGAAGCCGTTTCTGACGCCTTATGTCGCCGATCTCGTGATGAAGCGTTGCAACGAAAAAGGAACTGCATGATGGCCGAGCGTATTGTGATGGATTTGAAGTCCGGCCCCGTGGTGATCGAGTTGCGCCCCGATCTTGCGCCCGATCATGTCGCGCGCATCAAGGAACTCGCAAGCAAAGGATTCTATGACGGCATCGTGTTCCACCGCGTCATCCCCGGCTTCATGGCGCAGACGGGCGATCCCACGGGCACAGGCTCGGGCGGCTCCGATCTGCCGAATCTGAAAGCCGAATTCTCCGGCGAGAACCATGTGCGCGGTACCTGTTCGATGGCACGCTCGTCCAATCCCAACAGCGCCAACAGCCAGTTCTTCATCTGCTTCGCCGATGCGCCGTGGCTGAACCGGCAATATACGGTGTGGGGCAAGGTGGTCGAAGGCATGGAGCATGTCGACGCCATCAAGAAAGGCGGCGAGCACAACAACGGCGCGATTTCCGGCGAGCCGGACAAGATCGTCAAGATGCGCGTGGAAGCGGCATAATCAGCGGCGCTCGAGCTTCGCCAGTTCCTTCAGCACCAGATTCACGTCATAGGCGAACATGACGGTTCCGCCGGTCTTGTCTTCGTAGCCGAAGGTGATGCCGACCAGCGCGCCGCTTTTCTCATCCACCACCGGCCCGCCGGAAAATCCGGGGCCTGCGGGCGCGTCATAGGTGAACACGGTCTGATCGGGGCAACCGGTGCAGCGCGGTGGAATGTTCGTCTGCGCTTTCACGATGCGCCCTTCGGCCGTGCGCAATTCGCCGTCGATGCCCTGGCCGTAAGCGCGCACGCGCTCGCCGTCGTAAGGCGTTGCAACCGGCGGAGGCGCCGGCCCGTCGCTCTTGAAGAAGATGAGATCGTAACCGTTCACCGGGCCGATATAACGCGCAGGCACGATCAGCCCGTAATTGTGCGCGTTGGTTGCCGCGACGCCGGAGGCCACTTGCGTCGCCGCCGCATCGACGCTGTCGAGAAATCCGCGATGCGAGAGCGGGATATAGGCCTTGGCGATGGCCGTATCGAGAAAGCCGCTTGCCGGCTCGCCCGAGCTTTCCGCGCACGCACACAAGGCGAGCATGAGCGAAACGGCAAGGAACGCGCGCAGCATCCGCAAATCAGTTCATGCCGAAGCCGGTGCGCTGGCCGGTGACGGGATGGCCAACTGCCAACGTGATCAGATGCGCGGCGATGACGAAAAGACACACCATGCAGAAGATGAACAGATAATGGTAATTGATGAGCCGCACTTTCAGCGGCTCGGAAGGCTGGCGCGCCTTCCAGCGCGCAAACGCCGCGATGCCGAGAACGGCGGCAAGGGCGGCGAGTGTCAGAAGCAGATCCATGCGTTTCCCCCTTCTTTGCACGCGCTCAGTGAAGAACTTTTCCCTGCAATTCAGTTCCGGGCTGCTTGCGCGGCTCTGCGGCAAGTTCAGAAAAATCCCAGCCGGCTTTGCGCGAAATTTCGAGAAAAATCTCCGTTACCCTCAGAATGCGCTGGGCGGCGACCTCGAGCACAAGCTGCTGTTCGCCATTGTTGAGGACGATGGCGCAATCGCCGCCGTCCTTCGGCACGATCTTGATCTCGCGCACCAGCCTGGGCGGGAAGGCGAGCGATTTGACCCGCGTTTCTTCTTTCGCCTCGCCGGGCCGGCCGCCGCTCTCCGCGTGCGCTTCATCGGATTTTTGTGCGATCTGCGCCTCGGGCGCGTGCTTCATGAGCGCATCGACGAAATTGCGCGTCAGCCGCCGCGTCAGCAGCACGCCGAGCTCGTGCTCCGACGACATGGCGACGGAAAACAGCAGCCGGTCCTCGTCGGCCAGATATTTGAGCGAGAACTGGTTGGCATTGATGCGGACCGTCATGCTCACGCCTCTGCGGCTTCGCGCGCGCGTTCCATCAATCCTTGCATCATGCGGCAGAAGAGTTTTTCGTCGCCATTGAAGAACGCGGCGTCGAGATCGCTTGCCAGCGCGATATCCCGGCATTTGCGCCGCCATTCCCAATCGTCGGCCAGCTTCGCGCCGGCCTCGACATATTCGTCGAGGGTCGAGGCGGCCAGTTCGCGCGGCAGGCCCATACGCGCGAAGAAGGCGACATCGGCATGGGCATGCGCTTCGGCCCCGTCGAGGCACACGCCGGGAAGACCCAGCCGCACCGCATCGATGATGCTGTTCATGTTGCCGTAGGGAAACGGGCAGGCGAAGAAGTCGCACGCGCCCAACAGGTCCATGTAAATCGGATAGGGCGCTTCCTGATGGACGATGGCTGTGGGAATCCAGTCGTGAATGCGCCGCGTCAGTTCGAGATGGGCGACGCCCACCGCGGCCAGAGGGAAGAAATGGAATTCCATTTCGGTGTTCGCGGACTTCGCCATGCGTGCGAGCGCCGCAAAGAAACGCGGATTAAGTTTCATCACGGAAGCCGGGATCGCCACGCGCACTTTATCGCCGGGCCGGTCTTCCTCGCGCTTGCGCGCGCGCACGGCTTCGATCTCGCGCTCGGCGTCGCGCCTGGGCTCATAGGGCATGGCGTGCGGCGGCACGGTGATGAGCGTTTCGGAATAGACGTCGGGCGAGCCGATGAAATCTTCCGGCAGGATCATGTAGTCGATCACCGGGCTCATGGTCGTGGCGGTGTGGCCGAACGACACGCATTGCACCGGCGCAAGTCGCAGCGAAGCCAGCGCAATCGCATGCGCCGACATGCCCACGCCCAGATGGAAGACGATATCTGGATCGAATTTCAGAATTTCCTCGGCGGTCTGGTGCACGGTCGGCAGATAATCGTCGGCCGAATAATAGATCATTTCGTCGAAGCACGAGCTCATGCCCGGCCCGACCTGGCTGGCATAGCAAACGCCCACCACATGGAAGTGCTCTCTCAGCGAGCGCACCGAGCGCGAATGCGTGCGGTAGACCGAATGCCCGTCCGGGAAATGCTCGGTCACCACGACGACAGTCGGCTTCTTGCCCGTCTTGCGCTTGCGGGCGGGGTTCATCTCCGGGCATCCGGCCTCGGTGCACACGCGGTGCATCTGGTCGATGATGTCCTTCTTGATGCGGTGCTTCTGCGGCGTGATGGCGTAGCTGCAATGCATGTAGGGCTCCACCATCTTGCGCAACGACAGATGGCCGAGATGCACGCCGCCGAGCTTTCCGGGAAGCCATTCGAGCAGGCGCTCGCGGAACATGAAGGCTTTTTCGGTGAAGCAATAGCGCGTGCCGAGATAATGCAGGAACGCCGCCGCCGCGATGCCGCGATTGGCGCGCAGGCATTCGTCGAATTCGATGTTCTGCGAGGAGCCCAGCGAATAGATCGCGAAATAGCGGATCAGCTTCTCGCCGTTGAGCGTCCAGGTGTCGGTTTCGGTGTCGCGGGCAAGAAGCGGCAGCAGATATTCGCTGGTCTTGAATCCGCTGTCGGCATAGAGCAGCACCGTCCAGCGATGGAAGATGAGCAGAAGCTCGATGGCGACCGGCGTCATGTTGAACGACAGATCGCACATGAGCTGGCCGAAGGCCGAAGAGAATCGCGTGGCGAATTGCTCGAGGCGCTCGTCCTCGGTGAGCCGGCCGCGCGAGGGCGTCCATTTCACCGACTGGATCGAGCCATAACGCTTGTCGATCGATTCCAGGATGGCGATGGCCGCGTCGACGGCATGCAGCCCCTGCCGCGAAATGACGCGCTGTTCGAAGTCTTCCAGGCAGGGTTCGGGCAGGGGCATCGGCGCTGCGGTTCCTTTCGCCTAGTCGGCTGTCATAGTGCTTGGATCGAAAACGAAAAGAACATTATCCGGTGGAATTTTCTCTTCGGAAACTAGTTGAAAACCTGCTTTTTGGGCAAGGGCAATGATCTCGTCATGTGTGAAATCATTGATCCAGCCCATCGTGCGCCGGCGGTGGGCGGGAAATGCGGGCACAAAAGTTACGTAAGACAAAATGATACGCGCATGGGATTGTGAAAGCCAATCCCAGAAGGCTTTAGGATCGTTGAGATATTCGAGTACGCCCAAAATGGAGATATGCGTCACTCCATTGAGAGGAGGATATTCCTGCTTGTTGAGGTCGCAGACTAGCGTGCGTTCATCCCGGGCGACGATGTCGACAGGAATATAACGACACGCTTCAGGCAGATGGTTCTCAATCATCATCTTGCCACAACCGATGTCGAGAAGTGTTGCGCCCTGCGGTACGAAATGGGCCGCCCGCATGCTGCGGGGCCGCCAGCTGTCGTGAAGACTGGCGGGATCGCTCCAGCGCGACAGGTCAGTAATCCGCTGTTTCTCTCCTGAGGCATTCGATGCGAGCATGTCCTGGGCTTCAACCCAGGCATCGTGCGGGGAACTCGCAAGGCGGCAAACGCCGAGAGGCCGCGACCAGGATTCGATATACGCGAAGTTCTTGCCGTAATTGTTGTTCAGCAGCACATGCGGAATTTGCGCAAGCGTGCACAGAATATGCGCATGCAGGCGGTCGGCGACGACCAACCGCCCGCCAGACAGCATGCGCACGGCGCGTTCGAGCCAATAGCGGGACTTTCCATCGAAATCCAACGCTGCATACGCATCCTGGTCCGCCTTCGTTTTGAATCTGCACCGATACCAATCCGACACAAACAATTTGCGTCCCGACATCTCTCCGTAGGCCACCGCGTCAATGCCATCGGCGAAGGCACCCAGACTGGCAGTCGCCGGTTTCAGATCGGGCAGCTTCACGATATCGGCGATGGATGCTCCATTCGCAGTTTCCTTGTCGGTGCGGTTCAGCCAAAAAACATCGAAGTTCGGGCTTTCGTGACGCTGTAGCGGCCCAAGCATGTGCGCGCAATCGGGTGCCACAATAATGTTTGTGCCCGGCGCGAAATGTTTTTGCAGGATGTGGAAGGACAGCGCGTCGCGGGTAGCGACCGTCACCTTGCCGTGGGCGGCGAAGAAATTCGCCGACCGCTTAAGCATGTAGTCGCGATAAAACATCACCGTTTGGGGGAGCACCACGACCGGATTGTCCGGGAAATCCCGCAACAGACGGTGGCGGAACTCATGGTATATATAGAAATCGCCGAAATTGCCGCCGCCATGCATGAGGACCGTGCCGTTGCCTAGCGCCCTGGCCATGGTGCCCCGGTCATAACTTTGCATCGAGCATTGATAGGCGATTTCGATTTTGAGCTCTTTCAGGAGAGCCTTTTCGCCCAGCCAGATCGCGTGATCACCGGCATTGTGCGCGTCTGGGTAGTCGACAAGTGCGACGGGCCGGGTACGGTCGATCAGCGGCCGGAATGTATCGAGAAGTTTTTGCGCCAAAGGGCCATGTGTCTGGGGCGGTTGCATATATTCACTTTCGCGCGCTGCGAAGTTTGGAAATCCGTTTAGAAATTCGCGTGCCGACTTGGATATCGACCGAAATAACGTGCGCTCTACTTCCGCTTCGACGCCAGGTCCGACAGGACCAGCCAGTTGTTGATCGACACCATTTGCAGATAGGCGGGATGCAGGAATTTCCGCTTCCTGTATTGCAGGATGCGCTTGTCTGGCAGCTTGTCGAACTTGGCTTCGTCGATGATGCGGAAATCCTGCAGGCGGCGCTTTTCGCCGCGCGCCAGCGTGATCTCCGCGCTTTTCTCCTCGAGCACGCCGTCCTTCTCGAGAAATTCGCAGAAGGTGCTGCTGATTTCCATCAGGTTGCGGAATTCGTCGCAGAAGCTGAGCGCGCGCCGCGTTACGTCGGAGATATCGCCGTTCTCGAAGAAGGGCTGGCTGCCGTTCATCTCGAAGGCGTCCGCGCCTTCATCGATGCAGAGCGCCAGTTTCTGCTCCATCGGATTGTCCTGGAGGATGAACGGATAGCGCCGCACATAGGCGGGAATATAGGCGTCTTCCTTCCAGCGGCCTTGCTCGTCGACGAACAGGTTCTGTCCCTTGGCGATGCCCAGGATCGCAACGGCCGCGACCGGCGGCGTCTTGGTGAAGACGATCGGATAGTGCCGCACGACCAGCGGAAACTCGCCGATATGGACCGGCACGGAGTTCACATCGCGCGCGAAGGAGTAATCCTTGAGCGGCTTGAACGACATCTTGCCGTGCCGCGCCCGCGACAGGAGCACGGGATTCTTATAGAATAGCGGAAGTCTTCCGCCCTGCGATTGCTGCTGCTGTACTGCCGGCATGGCACCCAACCCCGCTTTTATTGCTGGAACGATTTGACGATCTGGTCCGCGCCCTTGACCGGAATGCCGATGTTCAGGGCCTTTCCGGCGTCGGTATAGAGCGTGATCGTGGCCTTGTCGGCGCCCACGAGATCGTTGACGAACGTATCGTCCATCGTGCTCGAGGCTTCGCAGCCCCGCGCCCCGCAGGCGCTGTAACCGATATGGCGGACGGCCGACGAACCGAGCTGCATATCCACCCCGCGGCCCACCAGAACGCCGGTCGGCGTCTGAAGCGTGGTACTCAATCCGCCCTTGGCGTTCAGGCCCACAAGCCAGCCCAGAATCAGCTGACGGTTCTTGGTGTTGACGACTTCTAGAACACCGATACAGACCTTCTTGCCTTCGGTGTTGTCGCGGCAGCGGAGCTGCCAGTTTCCGAAGGTCGCCGCGGTGGTCCAGTTGGCCTGCTGGCCCATCACCGGGATTTGCCGGGGCTCGCCGGCTTCTTCTGTCGCCTGACGGCCCTTGTTGATGCCGAAGTAATAGGCGCCGCCGCCCACCAGCGCCAACAGCACAATGCCGATGGCCAACATACTGATCGGACTGAGTTTCACGCGTTTCCTCCTGCATATTCCGGGCTGGGGCCGCAGTTTGTAGTCATGCTTGCCGCGTTTGCAAATAGGCGAGGCGTACTTGGCGAGAGTCCGGAGGGGGCCACGATTCGAATCACACCTGATTCCGCAAGGCGTTACGGCGGTTCGGGACCCGATTTGCCTCCGCGCCCGCGATCAGGCTGTGGACGTAACGTCAGCCTCGCCCCGCCGGTACGGCGGCGAAATCGCTGCGATGCGATGCGCGCCGGCATTGGTTTTCGCAAGCGCAGTATTTTTTTAACACTTTGATTTTATGAGGACTTTGGACTCGTTGGCCTGCAATCGAAACAATTCTTATGGAAGTTTTGCCACACCTTGGGGATGACATGCGCCGACTCCGAAAATTCACACGGTTAAAGCGCTTCCCGGGGCCTACTTCCATTGCCTGTTTGCGGAAGAGCGTTTATTAATGCCATGCGCGTCCGGCCCGGGATTGGGGCGGATCGCATTGCTTGTCGTTGTTCTTTCAGGGGGTTCCGGAAAATGAAGCGTTCCCAAGCTCGTCGTGCATCGGCGTCGGTGAAGCGGTCTGTCGTTTCCAAGGCGATTGTCGAACGGTTGCGCAGCGAGCGGCAGCTCCGAATGAGCAACATGGGGCGCAAAGCCCTGATGACCGGCCTTCTGGCCGGTGTGTGCTTCAGCATGTCGAGCATGGTTGGACCGCAATCGGCGTTCGCTATTTCTCCTGCTGTTACATGTCTTCCCGGCGGCGCGGCAGACGGCACGTATCATCCTGCGGCGAGCGAAACTTGCTCGGGCTCGGGCAGCACGATCGATTTCGCAGGCGCGACTGGCGATGCGACGGGCAATACAACGGTTTATATGTTCAGCGTCGGTGTCAACAATACGGGAGGCGACGGCATCGATCTGACGGCCCCCGGCGCGTATGATCTCACCGTTCAGGACGATACTTCTTCGAACGCTGGCAGCGTTGTTGCCACCGGGACCGGCGTCAGTATTCAAAGCTCAGGCGGTAACGTCACCTTCGACACCAATGTCACGGGTGTCTTGAACCCCACCACTGTGCTCGGCAATCTCGACGGCGTTTACGGCTACACGACCGGCGCGGGCAATGTCGATTTGGAAATCGGCGCGGGCGTCGTCTCGGCGCAGGATGCAGCCCTTCATGCTGTGACCGGTAACGGCACCATCACGATTACTTCGGATGCGAACATCCATTCCAACGGCAACACGACCAACGCGCTCGGCATTCTCGCCACGTCGACGTTAGGCGACATTCATGTCACGACGAACGGCACCGTGGCGGGCGACTGGGCGGTCGACATGTCGTCGGGCGGCAATCTCAGCTACGACGCGAACGCCAACGTCACCGGCACGGATGGCGCGATCCTTCTGAATTCGAGCGGTGGCGGTAATGTTTCGGTCGGCGTTCACGGCAATGGAACGGTCGTCCAAGGCGGCAGCGGCGGCAACGATACGATTCATGTCCACACCTTCTCCGGCAGCGGCGTTGCGAACGTCACCACGGATGTGGGCACCGATATCGAAGGCACTGGCGGCGACGCCATCAACGCGATTGCGTGGTCGGGCGGCGATGCCATTGTCACTGCGAACGGCACCATCGGTGCAACGGGCAATATAGGTGGCGACGGCGTACACGCCGCGTCGCGTTCCGGCAATGTGAACATCACGGTCGGTCAGATCGGCGACTTCGTCGCGGGCAACACCACCACCACCGTCGAGGGAGATGCGATCCACGCCTATATCGATCAGGGCGACGGCAATATCGGGATCACCACCAACGGCGTGCTCGATGCGCAGGGCGATGGCATCTATGCCAACAATCAGGGCAACGGCACGATCACGATCACCACGCATGGCGAAATCGATCCGCCGGATTACACGGATCAGAGCATTTATGCCAACGCGGCCATCGGCGATGTGAACGTCACCGCCAACGGCACGATGTGGTCAGACAACGACGGCCTTACGGCTTTGAGCGGCGCGGGCAATGTCACCGTTACGACGCTGAGCGGCACCGATGTTATCAGCCGGTACGGTAACGGCGTCATCGCGGGTACTGGCGGCAACAACGCTGTGACCGTGGATTTGGATGGCAACGTCAGTGCGAACCTGACCGGCGTGAACGCCTATTCGAACGGCACCGGCGATGTGTCGGTCACGACCGAGCCCGGCTACAACGTCACCACCAATTTTGGCGATGGCATCGACGCCACCTCGCAGGGTGGCAATGTCACCGTCACGCTGCTCGACGGCGCGATCAATTCCGGCACGCAATGCACGGCCAATACCTGCCTCGTCGATCCCATCGGCATCTATGCCTCGACGATCATCAACGGCACGGTCACGGTCGACGCGCAGGATGACGTCAACAACCTCTTCGGCGACGGTATCCTGACCCAGGCGGTCAACGGCAACACCTCCGTCACGCTGGAAGACAATGCGAATCTGTCGACCACGTTCGGCAACGGCATCGAATCGGACAGCAGCGGCTCCGGCAATATTTCCATCGTCACCACCGCGGGCACGAATATCGACACCAGCGGCGGCACGTTCGATGGCATCTATGCCAACATGACCGGCAATGGCAGCATCAACATCGCTGCGGCCGGCGACATCGGCGATGCCGGCGCGGTTGGCAGCTATGGCATCGAATCGATCATCAACAACGCGGCCAACACGGCCACCAACACGGTCACGGCCAACGGCAATATCAGCTCCGTCGATGACGGCATCGACGCCGAGACCAACGGGCTTGGCGCGGTCAACGTCACCTATGGCAACGCCACGGCTGCGAACCAGACGATTACGCTGTCCTCGAGCACCGGCGACGGCATCTTCGCGACGATCACCAATGGCAACAGCACGGCGGATGTCAGCGTTACGGTCGGCGGCGGCAACGGTACCGCCAACGTCGACGGCAATGACAACGGCATCGACGCGGTGAACGACGGCCTCGGCAACGTCTCCGTCACCACGACGGTTGGCTCGGATATCGAAGCCACCAACAATGATGGCATCCGCGCGCGTGTCGGCGGGACCGGCAATGGCACGATCACGATCAATGCCGCCGGCGATATCGGCGATAACGCAGCCACGGGCGGCAGCGGCATCTCCGCGCGTCAATATAATGGTAACAACACCGGCGCCATTTCGGTCACAGCAAACGGGAATATTACGGCGGACCATCACGGCATCGTGGCCGACAATTCCGGCCTTGGCGCGGTGGACGTCACCTATGGCAACGCCACTGCGGCCAACCAGACGATCACGCTGACGGCGGGCGCCGGCAACAGCTCCTATGACGGCATCCAGGCCGAAATCCTCAACGGCAACAGCACGGCGGATGTGAGCGTCACGGTCGGCGGCGGCAACGGCACGGCGAACGTCGTCGCGCTGCAGGATCGCGGCATCGCGGCCTATAATGACGGCACCGGCAATGTCACCGTCACCACGACGGACAACACCTCGATCCACTCCGGCGACGATGGCATCCACACCCGCGCCTATGGCGGTGGCAACATCACGGTGGACGCCTCCGGCGACATCACCAGCGACAATGGCGACGGCATCAATTCGCACCAGTGGGATGCCAATACGAGCGCCTTCGTGAGCGTCACCGCAAACGGCAATATCTCCGCCGTGAACGGCTACGGCATCATCGCCACGACCAATGGCAATACGTCCACCACCGGTCCGGTGACGGTCAATTACGGCAACGCCGCCACGCATAACATCACGATGACTGCGGATAGCGAAGGCATCCACGCCAGCATTTCCGGCGTGAACAACACCAGCGCGGTCAACGTGAATGTCGGCAACACGAGCGGCTTCACGACGACGATCACGGCCAACGTCACCGGCATCTATGCCACGACGGCCGGCCTCGGCTCCGTGACGACCGCGCTCGGCGACAACGTCACCATCGATCCCGAAGATTACGGCATCTATAATTACGCCCCCGCCAATGACTCCACGGTCACGGCTGGAAACAACAACTCCATCGTCATCCAGAACAACAACGGCGATGATGTCGCCTATGGCGTTTATTCGGAGAGCAGCGCGAACGCCGATACGTCCGGGCCTTCGGCGAGCGTCTCGCTGGGAACCAACAACTCCATCACCATCTATGGCGCGGGTGGCGCAGGTACGGAGGCCGATGGCGGCCTTGCCATCGCGGCGACCAACACCGGCACGGGCAATGGCAATGTCTATGTCAGCGTCGGCAATGGCTTCACGGCCAATGTGACGGGCGACAACGCCGGCGGTATCGGTGCGTCGACATACTTCAATGGCGGCACGGGCAACGGCAACGTCACGGTCGATACCGGCTCGGGCAATATCACCATCAATGCGGGTGACGGCACCGATAGCGCCTCCAATTTCCCGATGAGCTTCGGTATCGGCGCGACCACTGAGAATGGCGGCAATGTGGATATCAATTCCAGCGGCACGCTGTTAGGTGGCGGCCTCAACATCACCGTCCACAGCTTTAATGTCTCCATCGACACGGTCGGCATTTACGGCACCACCGATGGGACCGGCAATGTGACGATCTCCCATGGCACCGTGCTCGGCGGCGGCACGATCACGTCCGACAATGGCGACGGCATCACCGCGCTGGCAGTGGACGGCAACATCGATGTCACCGAACTCGGCGGCATCAACGCCACGAACGGCCAGGGCATCGACACACAGATCACGGGTGCGGGAAACATCGTGGTCGATACGGGTCTTGCCAGCAACATTCACGTCACGGGCGGCGACGGCATCTATTCCACCATCACCGGCGGCGGCAATGGCAGCATCACCGTCGGTTCGTCCGGCGCGCCTTTCTTCGGACTTCAGGGCAGCATCACCTCGACCGGCGATGGCATCCACGCTACGACGGACGGCCATGGCGACATTAATGTCTATGGCGGCCTGTTGAGCTATGTCGATAGCACGGGCGCCGACGGCGTCTATGCCCAGAATTCCAGCGGCGGCGCGGGCAATGTCACGGTCAACATGACCGGCGTGAGAGGGTTCGGGTTCAGCAACGACGTGATCGCCGCGGTCAACGGAATCGACGCCACCACCAACGGCACCGGCGATATCAATGTGTCCACCGGCTTGGGCAATCGGATTTCCGCGCCGAATTATGGCGCCGATGTCAGCGGCTTCGGCATCTGGGCGCACAACACCGATGGCCCGATCGCGGCGGGCAACGTCACCGTCGATGTGGGCGGCTCCATCAATTCGGCCAATGACGGCGTGCGCGCCGAAACCAGCGGCTCGGGTCTGGTGTCGGTGACCACGGACGCGCTGAGCTCGATCACCTCCACCGCGGGCTACGGCATCCTCGCGCGCAACACCAGCGGCATCGACGGCGATGTCGTGGTCGATGTGACCGGCGGTATCAACGCCTATCTCGACGGCATCCGCGCGATCTCGAACACCAATGACGACGTCACGGTGACGACGCATAATTTCAGCACGATCTCATCGACGACGGGCGACGGTATCCATGCCGAACTGACCGCGGCCGATGACGGTCATGTCTATGTCACGGCGGGCGGCACAATCTCCAGCGCCGTGCTGGGCGATGGCATTCATGCGCTCACTGCGGGCAGCGGCGATGTGCAAGTCGAACTCACCGGCACCGGCCGTATTGGCGGCTCCGCCGGCTCGATCGGCCTCAACGGCATCGACGCCTCCACCGTCGGCACCGGCGATGTGCTGGTGCAAACCGATTCCGGCAGCCGCATCAACGGCACGGTCGGCGATGGCATCCACGCCACCACTTCGGGCGGCACCGCGCTCAATCCGAGCAACATCCAGATCCTGTCGGCCGGCTCGATCGGCAGCACGGCTCCCGTGGCCGGCGACGGCATCTTCGCCCAAATCACCAATTCGTCGAACACCGGCACGATCACGATCGGCACCAACGCCAATCCTGTGTCCGGCTCGATCAATGGCAACGGCCTTGGCGGCATCGTCGCGCTCACGGACGGCGCAGGCCTGATCTCGGTCACCACCAGCTCCGGCGGCACGATCGGAACCAACGGCTCGACCGGCTTTAATTACGGCATCGCCGCGGTCAACAGCCATGCCGGCATCGGCAACGGCATCACCATCAATGCCGCGGGCGATATCGGTCACTCGGGCGGCGGCAATGAGGGTGTCGATACGGCCGGCATCTACGCGCAGATCATCGATGCGGCCGACACCGGACAGATCAACATAACCTCGTCGGGCAATATCTACGTCGATCACAACACCGCCAGCACCGATGCAGACGTTGCCGGCACGGCCAATCCGGACAACGCGGGCATCTTCGCGTTGACGGCTGGCACCGGCACGGTGACCATCACCGCCACCAGCGGCAAGACGGTCGATCCTGGGCTCTATGGCTTCTACGCTCAGGGCGGCGGCCAGGTCACGGTTACGACCAACGACCAGCTCGATGGCGACACCGGCATTTACGCCAGGACGACGGGTCTTGCGTCCAACACCACGGTGACGATTACCGGCACGACCGGAACCGGCATCACCGGCGATGCCGGCAACGGCATCACCGCCATAGGCGGCACGGGCGGCACGACGGTCAATGTGTCGGGCAACGTCACCGGCACGAGCGGTAACGGCATCGACGCCTCCGGCACCGGATTGCTCGACGTGACCGTCGACAGCGGCGCAGCGGTGAAGGCGAACACAAGCGGCACGGCGATCAATGTCCATTCGACCGGCCTCAACAACAATATCATCGTCACCGCCGTGAACAGCGGCGTCATCACCGGCGCCACCAACGGCATCGTCACGTCGACGAACGGCACCGGCACGACCACGATCAACACCGGCACAGGCGGTGCGAGCCAGAAGGTCACCGGGACGACCGGCGACGGCATCGATGCGTCGACCACCGGCAGCGGCCTGATCACGATCACCACGGGTCAGGTTACCGGCGGCACAAACGGCATCTATGCCAACAGCACCGGCGGCTCGACCATCACCGTGCATAATCTCGGCGCGGTGGTCGGCACCTCCGGTACCGGCATCAAAGCCACGTCTTCCGGCGGCGGCGCTCCCGTCACCGTGACGGTGGACGGCACCGTGAACGGCGGTGTTGGCGTCTATGCCAGCTCCGATGGCGCTGGTCTGGTTCAGGTCGTCGACACCAATGCGGCCGATACCATCACCGGCACGTCGGGCGACGGCATTCATGCGCTGTCATCCGGCACGGGCACGGTCGATGTCGGCTCGGGTCAGTTCGCCCGTATCCTGGCGAATGTGACTGGCGGTACCAACGGCATCGAAGTGTCGACCGGCGGCGTGGCCAACGTCTATACGGACGCCTATGTCACGGCCAATGGCGGCATCGGCATCACGGCGAGCAGCACGGCCACGTCGGGCAACTCCGTCAATGTCGATGTGACGGGCGGTAATATCAGCGGCACGGCTGGCGGCATCTCTGCTGTCGATTCCGTGGTGGGAACGGCCATCGTCTCGATCGTCTCGACGGACAATATCTCCACCACGAACGGCAACGCCGTTTACGGAGAATCCTATAATGGCAACGTGACCGTCAGCGCCACGGCCGGAAACATCAGCTCCACCAACGGCAATGGCGTTTACGCCGTCGCCGATGGCATGGGCAATGTGAGCGTTCATACGGCTGGAACCGTCACCGCGCTTAACGGCGACGGCATCCATGCCATCGGTCATGGCGGCACGGTCACCGTGACCGCGGATTCGCTTGTCCAATCCGACGCCGGCATCTGGGGATCCAACACCGGCAACGGCACCGTCACGCTCTCCGGCAACGCGGTCACCACGGCCGGCGTTCCGGCCAATGCCGACGGCTATCGCAGCGTGGCCGCAGCAGGCAACACCACGATCGACGCCTATGGCCCTGTCACCGTCAATTCCGGCAACGTGGCCGGTGCTGGCGGCATGGGCTTCAACGCGACGTCGAGCAACGGCGGCAACATCACCATCACGACGCACGCCAATGCAACGGTCAGTACGGGCGGGTCGTTAGGCGGCACTGGTATCCGGGCGGCCGCGAGTGCCGGCAACGGCACGGGCATCGTCAGTGTGACGGTGGGCAACGCCATCAACAGCAAGGGAACGGGCATCGACGCCGAAACGCTCGGCATCGGCAACGTAACGATCAGCGATGCGAGCGCCATCACGACCACGCTGCTGGCGGGCGACGGCATCTACACCTCGGCCACGAGCGGCACGACCAAGGTCGACTCCACCGGTAACATGACGGTGGCCAACGGCAATGGCGTGGAGGCGGTGTCGACCAGCGGTCCGATCATTCTGGGCAACTTGGCCTATCTCGGCAAAATCGCCGCGACGGGCGGGATCGGCGTCTATGGCCATAGCGGCAATGGCTCGATCTCAGCTAATGTCGGCTACAACAGCGCGTCAACCATCGGTACGGAAGGCGTCAAGCTGACGACCGGCGGTGCTGGCACGATCACGCTGTCGGCGCTCGGCAATGTCACCGGCACGGTGGGCGATGGTATTGAGACCTCGGCGGTCGATGGCAATACGAGCATCACGACGTCGCTGACGGTCACCGGGACAAGCGGCGATGGCATCAATGCGCTGGCCTCCGGCTTGGGCAATATCTCGATCAACAGCAGCGGTAACATCGCGTCCACGACGTCGGGCGACGGCATCCATACGTCGGCGACCAGCGGCACAACCACCATCGAATCCACCGCCAATATCACGACGGCAAGCGGTGATGGCATCGAGGCGATTTCGACCTCGGGCGCGATCAATCTGGGCGTCACGAACGTGCTCGGCAAGATCACCGCGCTGAATGGCAATGGCGTCTATGCCCATAGCGGCAACGGCACCATCACCGCCAAGACCGGCAAGAGCAGCGCCACGACGAGCGGCGTGGAAGGCATCTTGCTGACGACCGGCGGCAGTGGGGCAATCACCCTGACTTCCAACGGTGCTGTGACCGGCACGGGCGGACATGGCATTGAGACGTCGGCGGCCGACGGTAATACGTCCATCACCACCCTTGCCGCGATTAGCGGATCGAGTGGCGGCGACGGTATCCACGCCATTGCCAGTGGTCTAGGCAAAGTCACTGTGACCAGCAGCGGCGGTCTCATCTCCGATTCTAGCGGGGGTGACGGCATTGAAGCCGGAACGAACAGTGGCGCAATCGCCATCGACATGGGCAGCTCGCCTAGCGTCGGGTCGATCAACGTTTCCGGTGGCGGTAATGGCATCTACGCCCACAGCACCAGCGGCAATATCACCATCGGCGGAAACAACAGCGGCCTGCTCGGCACGGTCACGGTGACCGGCGCCGGCGAAGGCATCAAGGCTTCTACGGGCGTTGGGAATGTTGCAGGTACGATCAGTGTCACAAACAAGGCGCTCGTCAGCACGGCTGCGGTGGCGATCGATACCTCGGCCGGTACGGGCACGACCACCATCACCAACAGCGCCAACGTCACGTCGTCCGGCAATTCGGCGATCACCGCTTCGAGCACCACGGGCGCGATCACCATCAATGCCGGCACCAGCGGCGTCTTCATCAAGGGCGCCGGCGGCAACACCACTGCCGTCATCAAGGTCACGGGCGCCACGACGGGCGGCGTGAGCATCACCACGGCATCCGGCGCGGCGATCCAGTCGAATGCCGGTCTGCCGACCGACCTCGCGATCGCCACGGGCGGTACGACGGGCACCGTCACCATCCAGAACAACGGCAACATCACCGGCCGCGTCAATCTGGTGGGCGCCGCCAGCGTGACGTTCAACACCACGGCGAATACGTGGTACACGGCCGGCAACAGCTCCTTCAGCGCCGGCAACGATACGCTCGCCACCACGTCGACGGGCGAAATCGACATGGGAACGAGCGTGACGCCCTACACCAACCTCGACTTCCTTGGCGGCAGCGATACCGTCACTAATGCCGGAACGATCAAGGACTACGGCACGGGGTCGTTCCTCAACCTGGAGACTTTCACCAATACCGGCACGATCGACATGCAGTCGCTCGATGGCACGACGACCGACGAAGTTGTCATCAGCGGCGGCGTGTACAACACCGTTGGGGGAACGGGCACGATCAAGATCGACTCGTATCTCGGTACGACAGATCAGTTGGCCTGCAGCGGACCGACGATCTCCGACTGCGCAAGCATGGGCAACGTGGCCGGCACGACCTATATCAACGTGAACGACACCAATGCCGGACCGGGTGGTCTCAACCTCAAAGGCATCATGGTGGTTGCCACGACCGACTCCGCCCTGACGCTGGCCGATTCCGACATCTTCCAGCTGGCCGGAGCCAATGTGACCGGTTCGGGCACGCCCGGCGCCTACATCCACAAGGGCTTCTTCGACTATCACCTGGTTCTTAACCCGGCGGATTCGAGTTGGTCGCTCGTCGGCATTCCGGGCCAGGGCGCGATGGAGATGTCGAAGTTCGAGTCGCTCCTGCAGAACGTCTGGTATCAGACGGCGGAAGGCTGGAGCGAGCGCACGTCCGATCTGCGCAACGACGCCGACATCGATACGGGCCTGCCCGATGCGGCATCGCTCGACCATTCGCATGGCTGGTCGGTGTGGGGCAAAGGCTACTACGACAACACCAGGCGCTCCGACACGGAAAGCATTACGGCTCTGGGCAACACCTTCACGTTCGACACCGGCTATCATCAGCAGCTTGGTGGCTTCCAGGTCGGCCTCGACAAGACGAGCCGTGCGTCCGACGGAGCGATGTGGACCTTGGGTGTGTTCGGCGGCTACGCCGATGCCGAAGCGCGGTTCACCGCGAGCGGCGATCACGCCCGCATCAAGGCGGCGATCGGCGCGATCTATGCCGGCTATGTCAAGGGACCGTGGTTCGCAGACGCAATGGTCAAGGACGACCTTGCGGACATGACGATCGGTCTGCCGAGCGTTCCGGCTTACTTCGGCAAGCATGCCAACAGCATCGGCGGCACGGCGACCATCGGCTATCACTGGGTCGATGCGAGCGACAAGCTGGCCCTCGAGCCCTTGGCGCAAGTGGCATACGTCAACACGTCGCTCGACGATCTGACGGTGCCGGGTGCGAACTTCAGCTTCTCAAACGGCGACAGCCTGAGGGGACGTCTGGCCGTGCGCGCCAGCCGCAACTTCATGGACGACGACTTCGTGGACGGCACCATCCAGCCCTTCATGCTGGTGGGCGTCGTAGAGGAGTTCGATGCGAAGAACGCGATGACGATCACGACCGGTCCGAACAGCTACACGCTCAAGGACGATCCGGTGCGCACGCTCGGAAACGGCCAGATCGGCGTGAACTTCTTCAGCAAGAACGGCCTGTCGGGCTTTGCACGGGGTGAATTCCTCTTCGGCAACGGCCTGTCCAGCGAGGCGATCAAGATCGGCTTGAACTACTCGTTCGGCACGGAAGAGGCTGCTCCGCCGCCTCCACCTCCGCCGCCGGCGCCTCCTCCGCCGCCCCCGCCGCCTCCGCCTCCGCCGGTGAAGACCTTCATCGTCTTCTTCGACTTCGATAAGTCGAACCTGACGGAAGAGGCCCAGGCCGTGGTGACGGAAGCCGTCAAGGCTGCCAAGGAAGGCAATGTGGTCAAGATCAAGGTGACCGGACATACCGACACGGTCGGATCGGCGTCGTACAATCAGGCTCTCTCGGAGCGCCGCGCCGGAGCCGTGAAGGACGAGATGGTCCGCCAGGGCATGGACGGCTCGACGATCGCCGTCGAAGGCAAGGGCTTCTCCGAGCCGCTGGTGCCCACCGGACCGGGCGTTCGCGAACCGCAGAACAGGCGGGCCGTGATCGATCTCGGCGACGAGTGAACCGGATCACCGGTTGAATGAAGAAGCAGGCGCCCCTCGCGGCGCCTGCTTTTTTTCGGGCTGACGCAAACTGCAACATTATGTTTCTCGCGGGGCGCGCGAACTGGCTCTAAAGGGCAGGTGTTTGCGTAGCTTCCGGAGGCGTTCTTGATCCCGTTCATCGATCTGCAGGCCCAGCGCCGCCGCCTCGGAGACAAGCTCACAAGCGCCATTCAGGCGGCCGTGGAAGGCGGGCAATGGGTGCTCGGCCCGCAGGTGCGCGCGCTCGAAGAGCAGCTCGCCGAATTCGCGGGGGTGCGCCATTGCGTGGCTTGCGCCAACGGCACCGACGCGCTGATGATCGTGCTGCGCGCGTGGAACATCGGGCCCGGAGACGCGGTGTTCGTGCCGGCTTACACGTTTGCCGCGTCGGGCGAAGTGGTGGCGCTGGTGGGCGCCGAGCCCGTCTTCGTCGATGTGCTGGAAGACACGTTCAATATGGATCCCGCGAGTCTGGAAGCGGCGATTGCGCTCGTGAAGCGCGAGGGCAGGTTGAGGCCCCGCGCCGTGATGCCCGTCGATCTCTTCGGCCAAACAGCCGATTACCGCGCGCTCGAGCCCATTGCCGCGCGCGAAAAGCTGCTCATGCTGTGCGATACGGCGCAAGGCTTTGGCGCAACCCTCGACGGCCGCCGTGCCGGCGGTATCGGCGATGCGGCGGCAACGAGTTTCTTTCCGGCGAAGCCGCTTGGCTGTTACGGCGATGGCGGAGCGAGCTTCACCAATGACGATGGCCTCGCCGAACTTTTGCGCTCCATCCGGATGCATGGTCAGGGTACGGACAAATACGAGAATATCCGCATCGGCGTGAATTCGCGGCTCGACACCATTCAGGCCGCGATCCTGATCGAGAAGCTGAAAATCTTTCCCGAAGAGATCGAAATGCGCGAGGCCGCAGCGCAGCGCTACAATGCCGGCTTAAGCGCATCGAACCGGATCCGCGTCCCGCGCGTCATCGCGGGCGCGCAATCGACCTGGGCGCAATACACGATTGTTGTGCCCGACCGCGCCAAACTCGCGGCCGATCTGAAGGCGAAAGACATTCCAACCGCCGTCTATTATCCGATCCCCCTGTCGCGCCAGAAGGGCTATGCGCATTTCGCTTCCGCGCCCATTCCGGTGAGCGAGCAGCTTTCGAAATCGGTCATCAGCCTGCCGATGCATCCCTATCTCGATGCGTCCACGCAAGCCCGGATCATCGAGGCCGTGCTGGAGAGTGTGCGTTAAGGAATGCGGGCCTTCACATCGCCAATGGCGTTGGCCAACCGGACGAAGTTGCGGTCGAAACTCACGAGTGCGTCGCAGCCTTCTGCTTTTGCCAGATGCAATGCGTCAGCGAAATCCATGCCCTGAAGTACCCAATCGAGTGCTTTTGCGATCAGATTGGGGTCTTCCACAGTGACGCGCGGCAATCCCGCAAAGGCGATGAATGCCTTGGCAACATCGGCGGCCGCGTAGCCATAGACGCTGCGCAACACCCATTCGGCTTCCAGAAGAACGGTCGCGCAGATGAAGATGTCGTTGTTATCGATGAGCGCGCGGGCGCTCGCCGATTGTACGGGATCGTCTCCGGTGAGATAGCGGATGAGAAGGTTAGTATCGATTGCGAGCATGACGCCGCCTTGCCTCCGCCGCTATTCCGGCGTCCATTTCGCCAAGGGTCTTTGGCGTCCCGTCGAAGGCGAGGGACTTGAAGACATCCTTCGGCCTCGTCCGTGCAAAATGAGGTGCGGGCTTCAGCAACACGCCCTCGGCAGTATCTTCGACGAGAAGTTCGGTTCCCTCCCGCCAGCGCCGGTGCTCCCGGATGGCTTTCGGCAGGATGACCTGCCCCTTGGTCGAAACCCGCGTGGTGAGTTTTTCCTTTGCCATGACGCCTTCTTTTAAGGTAAGACGAAAGTAAGATAGCAATTTCCGCCAGGGAAAACAAGGCTCGGGAGCCGGGGCTTGAGATGGACGTAGCATTGTTCGATTTCGATCTGCCCGAAAGGCTGATCGCGCTCAGGCCCGCAAGCCCGCGCGATGCCGCGCGCATGCTGGTCGTGCATGAAGACGGGCGCTTCACCTACGCCCAGGTGCGCGATCTGCCGGAGTTTCTCAAGCGCGGCGATGCGCTCGTGCTGAACGATACGAAAGTGATTCCCGCGCGCTTGCATGGGCGGCGCGCGCCGAAGCCGGGCGTGGAAGGCGATGGCCCGAAGATCGAAGTCACGCTGCACAAGCGCGTGGCCGCCGGCAGATTTCTCGCTTTCGCCAAGCCGGCGCGGAAATTGTCGATGGGCGATATCGTGCATCTGGGGAAATTGGATGCCAAAGTCGCCGCGCGCGGGCCGGGCGGAGAAATCGAATTGCAGTTTGCGCTCTCGGGTGCGGCACTCGATGCCGCCATCGCGCGCGAAGGCGAAATGCCGCTGCCGCCCTATATCGCGGGCAAGCGCGCGCCCGATGCGCGCGATGTTGCCGATTATCAAACCATCTTCGCCGCGCATGAAGGCTCGGCCGCCGCGCCCACGGCGGGCCTGCATTTCACGCCGGAATTGTTTGCGCGCCTTGCGGAAAGAGGCATCGCGCGCGAGCACGTCACGCTGCATGTGGGCGCGGGAACCTTTCTGCCGGTGACGGCCGAAGACACCGCGCAGCACAAAATGCATTCGGAATGGGCGATGCTCGCGCGCGAAACGGCGGAGCATCTGAACACCGCGCGTGCGAAGGGCGGGCGGATCGCGGCCGCCGGCACGACCAGCTTGCGCACGCTCGAAACCGCTGCGCGCGCGGATGGCACGCTCGCGGAATTCTCCGGCGAGACGGATATCTTCATCACGCCGGGCTACCGCTTCAAGGCCGTGGACATCCTGCTCACCAATTTCCATCTGCCGCGCTCGACGCTCTTCATGCTGGTCTGCGCGTTCGCCGGGACGGACACCATGAAACGCGCCTATGCCGAGGCGATTGCGCAAAACTACCGTTTCTATTCTTATGGCGACGCTTGTTTATTGTTCCGTGGCTCATGAGCGAACTCGGCTTCGATATTTCAGCCCGCGATGGCGCCGCGCGCACCGGAACCATCCGCTTGCCGCGCGGCGGAATTCGCACGCCCGCCTTCATGCCGGTCGGCACGGCGGGAACCGTGAAGGCGATGCTGCCGCAAAGCGTGCGCGAAACCGGCGCCGATATCATCCTCGGAAACACCTATCATCTCATGCTGCGCCCGGGTGCGGAGCGCATCGCGCGGCTGGGGGGCCTGCACAAATTCATGGGCTGGAGCGGCCCGATCCTCACCGATTCCGGCGGCTTTCAGGTGATGTCGCTTTCCAAGCTGCGCAAGATTTCCGAAGAGGGCGTGCGTTTTTCCTCTCATATCGACGGCACAAACGAATTTCTTTCGCCCGAGCGCGCCATGGAAATCCAGCGCATGCTCGGCTCCGATATCCAGATGGTGCTGGATGAATGCGCCGCTTATCCGGCGACCGAAGCGGAGATCGAAAAATCGCTCGCGCTTTCCATGCGCTGGGCGAAGCGCTCCAAAGCCGCGTTCGGCGAGCAGAAGGGCCGCGCCTGTTTCGGCATCGTGCAGGGCGGCGTATTCCCGCATCTGCGCGCGCGTTCGGCAATCGAACTCATCGAAATCGGCTTCGACGGTTACGCCATCGGCGGTCTTGCGGTGGGCGAGGGGCAGACCGCCATGTTCGACACGCTGGATGCGACCGTGCCGCATCTGCCCGCGGATCGCCCGCGTTATTTGATGGGCGTGGGCAAGCCGTCGGACATCGTGGGCGCGGTGCTGCGCGGCATCGATATGTTCGATTGCGTGCTGCCCACGCGCTCTGGCAGGAACGGTCAGGCGTTCACGCGCAACGGCACTCTGAATTTGCGCAACGCGGCGCATGCCGAGGACCCTGCGCCGCTCGATCCTGCGTGCCGCTGCCCGGCGTGCAAACAATTCTCCCGCGCCTATCTGCATCATGTGGTCAAGGCGAACGAGATCATCGCCTCGATGCTCATCACCTGGCACAATCTCACCTATTATCAGGATCTGATGGCCGATCTGCGCGCGGCGATTGCGGAAGGGAGGCTGCAAGATTTCGCGGTCCAATTTGCGGGCGATTCATGATTCCGAGCCCGGCGCGTTGACCCGGCCCGCCCCCGCACCTATGTTCCGCCCGCCTCTGGCGAGCCCGTAGCTCAGGGGTAGAGCATCTGACTTTTAATCAGAGGGTCGATGGTTCGATCCCATCCGGGCTCACCAATTCCCCGATATCGCCTGCGCCCTCGGCTCTAGCGGGCCGTCCCGGCAAGCGCCGCCCGCAAGGGGGCCGGGAAGGGCTCGCTGGCGGGCATAGGCGCGCCGTGGGCGGCAGAAGCCGTGGGCGGCGTGAAGCCTCATAACCTTCGACCAGCCGTCCGAGCAGCGCACGCACCGCCTCCTCGTCATGCGTATGGCAGGCCGTAATCAGTCGCAGGATCAGCGGGGCAAGCTCCTGGGCGGGCACGAATCGCTCGCGCGCGCGGAAGATGCGCGGATGGGGAGTCGGCTCGGCGCCGTCACCGATCAGAAGCTCCTCATAGAGCTTCTCGCCGGGCCTAAGCCCCACGATGCGGATGTCGATATCGCCGTCGTGCCCGTCCACGCGTTCGCGCAGGCCGTGCAGCCGCAAGAGCCGCCGCGCCAGATCGAGAATGCGGATAGGCTCGCCCATGTCGAGATGGAAGACCTCGCCATGCTCGCCGAGCGCACCCGCCTGAATCACGAGCTGGGCGGCTTCGGGAATGGTCATGAAATAGCGCGTCACATCGCAATGGGTCACGGTGATCGGCCCGCCGGATGCGATCTGCTCGCGGAACAGCGGCAGCACCGAGCCCGAAGAGCCCAGCACATTGCCGAAGCGCACGATGGACATCTTGCACTGTCCGCTGGCCGCCGCCTGCACCAGAAGCTCGGCGACGCGCTTGGACGCCCCCATGACGGAGGTCGGCCGCACGGCCTTGTCGGTCGAGACCATCACGAATGTCGAAACGTTCGTGCCCGAGATGGCGTCGAGAAGCATCTTCGTGCCCACGACATTGTTGCGCACGCCTTCCACCGCATTGGCCTCGACCAGCGGCACATGCTTGTAGGCCGCAGCGTGGAAGACGGTTTCGACGCCGTATTCGAGGAACACCCGGCGCGCCAGCGTCGTGCTTTCGACCGAGCCCATCACGGTATGAAGCGCAAGCGGCCTGTCTTGCACGAGCGCCTGCAATTCGCGTTCGACGTTGAAGAGCGCGTGCTCCGACATGTCGAGCAGCACGAGCGCGCGCGGATTGAGCGTCGCGATCGAGCGGCAAAGTTCCGAGCCGATGGAGCCGCCCGCGCCCGTCACCAGCACGACCCGGCCTTCGACATTGCGCTTCAAGAGCGCGCGGTCGGGCGCCACGGGCTCGCGGCCCAGAACATCCTCGATCATCACGGGGCGCAATTCGTCGAGCCGCGCCTTGCCGCTCAAGAGTTCGGCCAGGCCCGGAATGGTCTGCACCTTGACGAGATGCTCGGAAAGCCGGTGCAGGATTTCGCGGCGCCGCGCCTTGCCCGCGCTCGGAATGGCCAGGAACACTTCCTTCACGCCGCTCGTCTGGATGAGGCGCGGCAATTGTTCCGGGCTCAGCACCTTCAGCCCGCTCACCCAAAGCCCGTGCAGCGTCGCATCGTCGTCGAGAAACGCAATCGCGCGATAGCGCGCTTCGAGCTTGAGAAGGGCGGCCAGTTGCCGTCCGCTTGCGCCCGCGCCGTAAATCGCGACCGGTATGCGGTCGCCTCCGTCATAGCGCCGGTTCATCCGGGCAAGCGCGAAGCGGCTTCCAAACACGAACAGATACGTACCGGCCCAATAGAGAATTCCCGCGGGCGACATCACCGCGCCCGTCGTGCGCAAGAGCAAGAGCCACACGAATGTGCCGGCCAGCAGCGAGACGGCGAAATGAAAGGTGTTGCTGCCGCTCATGAACCGCACCACGGCGGCATATCCGCCCAGAAGCGCGATGCAGGCGATGCTCGTGGCGGCGGCGGCCAGGCTCGATGCGACGGCGTGAAACGGGCTTACCCCAGTTACGCCGCGCATCAGCATGACGGCAAGGCCCACGCCGAAACAGGCCACGAAATCGTAAGCCACAGCGATCAGGATTTTGGCTGGGCGGGGCAAGCCGCGAAGCGTGGCAAGCCAGCGCATGGCGTGACCACCGGTCATGGTCATTTCCCCCGCTCCGCAAACAACAGTCCGGCGCCCGTCAAGGCGCCGAAGCAGCGATTTGGCCCCGTCCTGCGGCCCGAAAGGCCGCTAATTGCGAATCAATTGGAGGATAGCAGGGCAATGTACAAAAACAACAAAACAGCACGAATTGGATTTGATTGAATTCTACTCGATTCAAATATTCCGATTGCAGGCCGCAAAACTTGAATCCTGGGTTGTAAATGAACAGCGGCCCGGCAGTACTTCATCCGCGCGCCGGATATTTGACGGTCGCGCCGGCATGGCCGGGCGGTTTCAGGATATGCATGTGGACCGGCACGACGAGCATGACGGCGGCGAACCGCACCGCGGACAGCACTGTTGCAAGCGTCACGATATCGCTGCCCGCCGCATGGCCGTATGCGACGGCCGAAAGATTGGCGGCGAGATAAAACGCATTCCACGCGAGCTGCCAGCGCTGGCGGCGCACGATGCCGTACATCACAAACGGCATCACGGACAGTTGCGCGACATAGGCCGGAATGAGCGCGCGCACGAGATCGGACGAGCCCGCCCATCGCGCGGGCAGTGCCACATGCATCACCCAGGGAATGAGAAAATAGGCCGGCACGGCGCCCGCGAGCGATATGGCGAACGCGCTTGCCACCGTCTTGAGGAACAGGCCGCGCAGCCGCGCGGGATCGTTGCGCCAGATTTCGCTCGCCGTCTGATAGAACACGCGCGCCGCCGCCGTCGCGATGACGGAGACGGGCGCATCGAGAATGGCAAACGCCGCCCAGAGAAGCCCGAGCGCGGCGGGCGAAAACATCGCGCCCAACGCCACCAGCGTGACGCGCTCCGCGGCCTGGCTCAAAAGGCCCGCCGTACCGCTATAGAGCGGAAAATCGCGCCAGGACTTTGCGAGCGCGTAAAGCCGCACGAGGCGCTGCGGCGCAAGCCTGCGCAAGCCGCCTACGCGCAATAACGAGCCGATGCCCGTGCACATGCCCACGACATTGCCGATGGCCAGGCCCCACACGCCCAATCCCGAAAGTCCGAGCGCAAGCTGCGTGACAAGTTCGCTGACGACCTTTGTAATCTGCGTGCGCGCGATTGCGGGAAACGCGCCATAGCGCACCGCCCAATAGGTGAGCGCATTGTAACTCGCAATCCCGAACATCGAAAACGCCGCGAGCCACGCGACGGGCGCAAGTCCCGGCAATCCCGTCCATGCCAGCAGGGCGTGCGGAAAGAGGCCGAATGCGATCAGCATGATCGCCGCAAGCGCGCCCGCCGCGATCACGCCGAGCGCAAGAATGCCGGCCGCGTGCTTCGGATTGCGCGCAACCGGAATGGCCCATTCGTAACGCATGGTGGCGAATGCGGCGGCCACCGTCGCGATCATCGTGTAACCGGCATAAAGGCCGAATTCGCTCGGCGTGTAGATGTAGAGAAGGATCGGATAGGCCGCGACCTGCAGCACGCGCGCCCCGCCGCCCGCGGTGAAGAGCAGCAGGAAGTTCTTCACATGCGCATGACGCAGGAGGCGCGACACATCGCCCAGCAGCGAAGATTCCTGCGCGCCTTGTGTCATTGCCGGTCCGGTGTGCCGCCCGTCCGCTCATCGGGCACGACATCGAAGCGCTCGTAGAATTTCAGCAACGTCGCAAATTCGTTCTCCCAATTTAGATGCTCGATCACCGCGCGCTGCCCTCTGCCGCCCATCGCGCTCGAACCTTGCGGGTCTTCGGCGAGTTTCACAATGGCATCGGCGATCTGGCCGGGCTTCGTGCCGTCGACGAAAACCGTGCAGTCATACGCCTCGACGACTTCCCGCCATCCCGGAAAATCGCTCGAAATCACCGGTATCGCGGCGGCCATGTAATCGAAGACCTTCGTCGATAGCGCGTTCATGTAGTTGACGCGCGGCGCACAGACCGCGATGCCGGCTGCCGCGCCGTTGAGCAGGGCATTTATCTCGCGATAGGGAATCTCTCCGGCGTAATCGACCCTGCTCCAGCCAGGCATTCGCCGGAGTTCTTCCAGAAGTTCCGAAGGCTCCATGCGGCCCGCAAGCGATAATCTGACATCCAGTTCTTCGGGTATCAGCGTCATCGCTTCGACGAGCTCGCGCGCGCAACGCGCTTGCGTGATGAGACCGATATAGGCGACGCGCCGGGAAGACGGTTTGGCCTTGTCCTGCTGCAGCGCGAGCACTTGCGATTGGCGCGGGAAATTCCGCACCTGCACCGTCTTTTCCGGCGGAAACGGGCGCGCGATGGGACCCGACGTCGCAACGATGCCGTCGATTCTGCGGGCGACGAAATCCTCGATCGCACCGGCAGCCCGCGCGATCATGGGGCGCAGGCGCGGGGAAATCCAATTCTTTATCAGGATGTGCGAGCGGAAATTCTCGTGGGAATCGTAAACCACCGTTTTGCCGGTCAGTTTGAGAATGAGCGCAACGGGCAGCAATTCCGGATCGTGAATGTGGTAGAGCGCGGCGCGCAGCGAATAGGCGATTCGCAGCGCCGACCACGATCCGAACACCGCCCTCGCTATGCGGTTGCGGCGCGCCGGTATCGGATGAATCGCGACGCCGGAAACCGTTTCGCCGCGTGCCGCGCGCGCGATCAGATGAACGTCGAATCCGGCTTGCGCGAGGCTGACGCATTCCTTGTGGAAGATGCGCACATCGAACGGCGGATGTACGGTCGAAATGTGCACTACCCGCGTGCCAGCCAAATTCGCATCCCCGTCAGGCCAGAACGATTCCGCCGCGCGTTGCCACATGGCGCATCGCATTGCGCGTGTCCACGATGAGCGGCACCCATTCGCCGAGCGCGCGGTAATCGACGGCGTCGTGATCGGTGCAGATGAGCGCGGCATCGAAGGACGAGATCATATCTCTCTTCCAATCGACACTGGTGCGGCCTGCAAGCGGGGCATGTTCGCGCGTCATCGGGATCACCGGAATATGCGGATCGTAATATTCGACATGCGCCCCGCGCGCCTCCAGCATTTCGAGGATCGTCAGCGACGGGCTTTCGCGCATGTCATCGACGTTCTTCTTGTACGCCATGCCGAGCAGCAGCACTCTGGCGCCGCACAGGCTCTTGCGCTGGCGCTTGCTCAGCGCCTCGATCAGCGTTTCGATCACCGCGCGCGGCGCGTTCGCGTTCACTTCGCCCGCAAGCTCGATGAAGCGGGTGGGCACGTTGTATTCGCGCGCTTTCCAGGTGAGATAAAACGGATCGATGGGAATGCAATGCCCGCCGAGGCCCGGGCCCGGATAGAACGGCATGAAACCGAAGGGCTTGGTTTTCGCCGCATCGATCACGTCCCACACATTGATGCCCATGCGGCCGTAGATCTGCTTGAGTTCGTTGACGAGCGCGATGTTCACCGCGCGGAAAATGTTTTCCGTCAGCTTCACCGCTTCCGCGGTGGCGCAACTTGCCACCGGCACGACCTTGTTGACGATCTGGCCGTAGAGCGTGGCGGCCAATTCCGCCGTTGCCGGATCGTCGCCGCCGACAACGCGCGGGATTGTGGATGTTTCGAAATCGGGATTGCCGGGGTCTTCGCGCTCCGGCGAATAGGCGAGGAAGAAATCGCGGCCCGCCTTCAGCCCGCTTTTTTCCAGAATGGGGCGCAGCACATCCTGCGTCGTGCCGGGATAGGTCGTGGATTCCAGCACGATCAATTGCCCGCGCTTGAGGTGCGGCGCAATCGCTTCGCCCGTCTTTTCGATGAAAGTCAGATCGGGCTCGCGATGGCGCGAAAGCGGCGTGGGCACGCAGATCGCCAGCGCGTGAACCTTCGCGATTTCGGAAAAATCGTGGCTGGCGCGAAAATTCCCGCGCGCGCAAGCCTCCGCCACGCGCTCGGGCGCGAGCGTGTGCATCGGCGAGCCGCCATTGTTGATGTGTTCCACCTTGTGGCGGTCGATATCGAAACCGACCACGGAAAAGCCTGCGCGATGGGCGGCAAGCGCCAGCGGCAATCCCACATAGCCGAGCCCGATTACGCCGATGGTTGCCTTGCGCGCCGACAGAAGATCGCGCAAACCGTCGGCCAGTGTCCCGGTCGTATCCTGTAACATCGGTGCCCCCATATTCATTCCAGCCGCAACCCCTCTGCGGTTTCGATATATCGTTCGCCCGTGCGCGGACAGACGAGATCGGCGCCCAATCGCTCGCCAGACCGGCTCACCCAGCCCGCGCGCCGCGCCGGATTGCCGAGCATCAGCGCATGCGGTTCAACATCCTTCGTCACCACCGCGCCCGCGCCGATCATGGCGTATTCGCCGATGGTATGGCCGCAGATGATGGTGCAGTTCGCCCCCAGCGTTGCGCCGCGCTTGACGAGCGTGGGTGAAAATTCGTTCTTGCGCTCCACATGGGCGCGCGGCGTGAGCACATTGGTGAAAACCATGCTCGGCCCGCAGAACACGCCGTCTTCCAGCGTGACGCCCTTATAGACCGAGACGTTGTTCTGGATTTTGCAGCCGTTGCCGATTGCCACATCCGGCCCGATGGCGACGTTTTGCCCGATCGTGCAATGCGCGCCCACGCGCGAATGGCCAAGCACGTGCGAGAAATGCCAGATTTTCGTGCCTTCGCCGATGGTCGCGCCGGCATCGATCACCGCGGTCTCATGGATGAAGGCGTTAGCCGCGATATTGCTGTTGGATGAAATCGTCACGGGAACACCCCCATCGAGCGCGCGCTGCGCAGCGCTCAGCACTTCCAGCACGCGCGTAGCCTCGGCCGCGCCGGTGCGCGGGCTGCATTTGCCCGCGACGCAATCGAGAAAATGCTGCATTTCTTCGCGCAGCGGCTCGCCCTTGGGCACCTCGATCTTTTCGCCAGCACCTTTGACGAATTCCGGGATCGCGCCGTTCCATGTCACGGCATGGCGGTAAAGAATGAGCTTGCCCTCCCAATCGGGCGCAGTGTCGTCGAACACCGCCATGCCCGCGTCGCCCACCACCGCCAGGCGATGCTCCTTATACGGATTAAGCCAGGAGCAGAACACATGCGCTTTCAGGCCGGAAGGAAAGGCGAAATCGGTTATGGCGAGATCGTGAAGCGAAGGCTGCATCGCGGCCTTGCCCGACGCAGAGACACGCGATGGTGTTTCGCCCGCGAGCGAAAGGATCATCGAGAAATCGTGCGGCGCAAGGCTCCACAGCGCATTTTCTTCCGTGCGGATGCGGCCCTGATTGAGCCGGTTGGAATAGATATAATGCAGCTTGCCGAGCGCGCCTTCGCGCACGAGCGCGGCGAGCTTCACGAACACCGGATGATATTGCAGCAGATGGCCCACCATCAGAACGCGGGCCGTCTCGCGCGCTCTTGCCGCCATCGCCTGCGCATCGCTTAAGGAAAGCGCGATCGGCTTTTCGACATAGACGTGCTTGCCGGCCTCGAGCGCGGCGAGCGCCATTTCGGCATGAGTCGCGGCTGGCGTGGCGATGGCAACGGCGGCGATATCGCTGCGCGCGAGCGCCGCTGCGCGATCGGTTGTGAATTCCACATCCAATTCTTTGGCGATTGTGCGCCCGCGCGATTCGCCCGAATCGCAGATCAGCGCGAGTGCGCCGAGTTCGGCCAGCACGCGCGCGATATTACGCCCCCAGCCGCCGCAGCCCAGAAGCACGACTTTTGACAAACCATCAGTCATCGTTGGAGAAAACTCGCGCGAACCGGTCATACGCCAATTCAACCGTCCTAACCAAGCCCGGTGAGTCGCGCAAGCGGAATTGGAGGTTAGAGATGGTTGGGTCGGATTTTATCCAAAATCAATCGAGCGGCTCGGCGATGGGCCGTCCCACGCTCACATATGTGAAGCCCGCCGCCGACATCGACGCGGGTTTATAAATGTTTCGCAAATCCACCATCAGCGGGCGCTTGAGCAGCGCCTTGACGCGGTCCAGATCGAGCGCGCGGAATTCGTTCCATTCGGTAAGAATCACGACGCCGTCCGCGCCGTCCAACGCCTCATACGCGTCCTTGCACATTTCTACCTTGAGCAGCTTGCTCGCTTCCATATGGCCTTCCGGATCGTAGGCGCGGATGCGCGCGCCTTTTTCCTGAAGATAGGGCACGATCACAAGGCTCGGCGCATCGCGCATGTCGTCGGTGTTGGGCTTGAAGGTGAGGCCGAGCACCGCCACCGTCTTGCCCTTCACGCCGCCAAACGCGCGTTCGGCTTTCTCCGCCATCTCGCGTTTGCGCGCATCGTTCACGGCAATCACCGCTTCCACGATCTTTGCCGGCGCGTTCACAAGCTGCGAGGTTTTGAAAAGCGCAACCGTATCCTTCGGGAAGCACGATCCGCCGAAGCCCGGCCCGGCATGCAGGAACTTTCCACCGATGCGCCCGTCAAGCCCGATGCCGCGCGCGACATCCTGCACGTCCGCACCCACCGCCTCGCAGATATTCGCCATCTCGTTGATGAAGGTGATCTTGGTCGCGAGAAACGCGTTCGCCGCATATTTGATGAGTTCGCTCGTCTCGCGCGAGGTGAACAGGATCGGCGTCTCGTTCAGATAAAGCGGGCGGTAGATCTCCTTCAGGATATTCCGCGCGCGTTCGGAATCGCAGCCGACGACGATGCGGTCGGGCCGCCGGAAATCCTCGATGGCGGAGCCTTCGCGCAGGAATTCGGGATTGGAGCAGACATCGAAATCCGCGTCGGGGCGCAATTTGCGGATGATCTCTTCCACCTTCTGCCCGGTTCCCACCGGCACGGTCGATTTGGTGACGACGACGGTGTGGCCGTCGAGCGCGCGGGCGATTTCCTCCGCGGCCCCGAACACGAAGCTCAAATCCGCGTGTCCGTCGCCGCGGCGGCTCGGCGTGCCGACCGCTATGAACACCGCATCGGCCGCGCGCACGGCAGCCGGCAGATCGGTGGTGAAGGAAAGCCGCCCCGCCTTCACATTCGCGGCCACAACTTCTTCCAGCCCCGGCTCGTAGATCGGAATCGTGCCGGCCTTGAGGGCTGCGATCTTGGCCTCGTCCTTGTCGACGCAGACGACATCATGGCCGAATTCGGAGAGGCAGGCGCCCGACACCAGCCCCACATATCCCGTTCCGATCATGGTCACGCGCATGGGCGCACCCTTTCAGCCTTTCTCTGTTTCGCCCGGCTTGGCCGCGCTTTGCAAGCCCGCCATCCTGAGAAAGTCGAGCAGCCACGCCGCCGTGAATGCGCCGGCGAGCGCGCCCAGCGCATTGGCGATCTCGTCGCGGACGCTCGCATCGCGCCCGGCAAAGGCCTGGATGAATTCCAGCGCCGCCCCCATCACGATCATCGCGGCTGCAATGCGGACGGCGTGCTTTCGCTCGCCCACCGCCAGAACGGCCATGCCCGCGAGCCCGCCATAGGCCACGAAATGCTGGAGCTTGTCCCACACGCCGGGAATGCCCGCGCCCGGCGCAAGCTCGCCCCAGACCACGAGCGCCACCGCAGGCCAGAACAGGTAAAGCCCGGTCAAATGCAGAACACGAAGCACGCGCGCACGCATCATTCGCCGGGATCGACGCTTTTCAGGATTTGCTTCAGCGCAGGCGCAATGTCGGGGCGCATCAGGCCCATGGCGATATTGGCGTGCAGGAAGCCCACCTTGTCGCCGCAATCGAAACGCTTGCAATCGGTCTTCACGGCATGCACCGGCATGCGGCCGATCAGCCGTTCCATCGAATCGGTGAGCTGGATTTCGCCGCCTGCGCCTTTGTCCTGGCGGTCGAGTTCGGCGAAGATTTCGGGCTGCAATATATAACGCCCGATAATGCAGAGCCGCGACGGCGCATTCCTGGGATCGGGTTTTTCGACCACGCCTTTGACTTCGACCGCATTGCCTTTCACCGCGCCCGGATCGACCACGCCATAGCGCCTGGTTTCTTCGAGCGGGCGTTCTTCGGCCGCCACGATCACCCCGCCGCCGACCTGGCGATAGGCCTCCATCATCTGCGAGAGCGCGCCCGGCGTTCCCACCATCAGATCGTCGGGCAGGATCACCACGAACGGCTCGTCTCCCACGGCATGGCGGGCGCACCACACCGCATGGCCCAGCCCCAGCGGCTTCTGCTGGCGGGTGAAGCTCACCGAGCCCGTGCCCGGCAGGTCTTCCAGCAGCGAATTCAGCTCCGCCTTCTTTTCGCGGGAAGAGAGCAGCATCTCCAGCTCATAGGCGTGGTCGAAATGGTCCTCGATGACGTGCTTGCCCCGGCCCGTGACGAAGATGAACTGCTCGATTCCTGCCTCGCGGGCCTCTTCCACGGCGTACTGGACGACGGGCTTGTCCACCACCGGCAGCATCTCCTTCGGCACGGCCTTGGTGGCGGGCAGGAAGCGGGTGCCCATGCCGGCGACGGGCAGCACGGCTTTGCGGACGGGCTTGGCCATGGCGGTTTTGCCTGTGATTTCGGGCTCTTCATCGCATGGAGGCCGGGCAAGCGTCCACTTGCACATTGCATCAGGATTAGCGCCCGGGCGCCTTGAAATGTCCGGTAAAATGCCGTACATAAATCCGCGCAACGGGAGAATGACCATGGCCCATCAAGCGAGCCGGACCACAAGACTGGAAGCGCGCATCTCGCCGGATGCGCTCGATATGGTCAAACGCGCGGCCGAAATTCAGGGCCGCAGCATCAGCGACTTCGTCGTGACGGCCGCGCAAGAGGCCGCGCAAAAGACGATCAGCGAAATGAATATCATCCGTCTGTCGATGGAAGCTCAGAAAGTGTTTGTTGAAGCGCTGCTGAATCCGCCCGAACCGTCGCCTGCGCTTCGCCGCGCAAGAGCTATGCGTAAACGGGTGATCGTCGAATCCCATTGAGCATCGAGTTCGTCACATGGCCGCTCTCGCAGGAGCATGAGCGGGATGCTTTTGCTTGCGGCGTCGAGGCACTCGACAATTATCTGAAAACGCAGGCAGGGCAGGACATCCGCCGTCGCGTTTCGAAGTGCTTTGTCGCCGTGCCGCGCGGGTCGAATGTGGTTGCGGGTTACTATACGCTTGCGGCATCAAGTATTCCAACATTCGAATTGCCCGCCGAGTTTTCCCGCCGCCTTCCACGCTATCCGCTCGTACCCGCCGTGCTTATTGGACGGCTTGCAGTCGACCGCAAATATCTTGGCCACCACTTGGGCTCATCGATGCTTGACGATGCAATCGCGCGCGTCGAAGCGTCGGACCCTGCCGTTTACGCTTTGGTGGTCGATGCCATTGACGACAAGGCCGCGGGCTTCTATCGCCATTTCGGGTTCTTGCCGCTTCCCCCAAATCCGCTCAGTCTCTTCCTCCCCATGGCAACGGCGATGAAGTTATAGGCGAAAGATCCATGCAAATCCTCCTCACAGGCGGCGCAGGCTTCATCGGTTTTCATCTGGCGAAGACGCTGATGGGGCGCGGGGTGAGCCTCACGCTGCTGGACGATCTCAATCCCTATTACGCGCCGGCGCTGAAAAAGGCCCGGCTGGCCGAGATTGAGAAGGCGGGCAAATTCCGCTTCGTGCAAGGCGACATCGCGGACGCCGCCACGTTCGCGAGCCTTGGCGAGCGCTACGACATCATCGTGCATCTGGCGGCGCAGGCCGGCGTGCGTCATGCGCTGAAGGATCCGGCGTCCTACACGCGCTCCAATCTCGTCGGCCAGCAGAATGTGCTGGAGTTCGCGCGCCATCTCACGGGCCTGCAACATCTGATTTATGCGTCATCGAGTTCAGTCTATGGCAACGACACCAAACCGCCGTTCTCCGAGGATGCGCGCGCCGATCATCCCGTCTCCTATTACGGCGCAACCAAACGTGCGGGCGAATTGCTGGCCTATTCCTATTCCTCGCTTTACGGCCTGAAAGCGACGGGCCTTCGCTTCTTTACCGTCTATGGGCCGTGGGGCAGGCCGGACATGGCCTATTGGCTGTTCACCGAAAGGGTCCTGAACGGCAAGCCCATTCCGGTTTTCGGCGGCGGCAAATTGCGCCGCGATTTCACCTATATCGACGACATCGTCGATGCGCTGGTGAAGATCGTGGAAACGCCGTTCAAGGCGGAGGCCACGCCGCACCGGCTCTATAATCTCGGCGACCATCATCCCGAAGATGTGATGACGCTCATTCGCACGATCGAGGAAGCCACCGGCAAGACGGCCAAAATCGAACAAGCCGAAGGCCCGCCGGGCGATATGAACGAGACTTACGCCGACATCGCCCGCGCGGCGCGCGATTTCGGCTTCGCGCCCAAAATCGCGCTGGATGAGGGAATTCCGCGCTTCGTGGACTGGTTCCGCCGCTATCACAAGCTCTGAACCATTTGCATTGTCCGCTCTCCGACGATTAAAATGGTTTCCTGGAATTAACCGGTTTCGTCCCCAGAAATCGGCTGCGTTTCCGCGTTTGGCGTTTTGCGCCGCGTAGCCCGCGTTATCATGAAAGCGTTGCGACTCGGGAGCGAAAGCGATGAGACGCAGGATCGTGACATTGACCGGCAAGGCCGCGTTTGCTTGCGTGCTTCTGGGCATGACGGGCTGTTCGAGCGGTGGAGATTTCTTCGCCTCGCTGTTCGGTGCGTCCGATGCGCCTGCGATCGTCGCGCAAGCCGGCGACGCCATGAAGAACGGCGATGCTGCCTCCGCCGAGAAACTTTATACGCAGGCGATGGACATGCACACGCTTTCGCCGCCCGCCAACGCGAACGCGCTCATCGGCCGCGGCCTGGCACGCGAGAAACTCGGCAGGGAAGAAGACGCGCTCGCCGATTTCACCATGGCCGCCGATGCCAATGTCCTGCCGCCGGACGACGCGGCGCGCGCGCAATATGACCGCGGGGTTGCTCTCGATGCGCTCGGCCGCACGCCCGAAGCGATCGATGCGTTCTCGCAAGCACTGACGCTCAAGCCCGATTTCGCGCAAGCCTATACCAATCGCGGCAATGCGCATCTCAGGCTCGGCGATCTGGCCGGCGCCAAATCCGATTACGAATCCGCGCTTGCCGCCGGCATCGCATCGCCTGCTTACGTCTGGTACGGGCTCGGCCAGATCGCGCAAGCCCAAGGCGATTTCGCGGGCGCGCGCGATTGTTACAAAAAAGCGCTCGGCGCCGATCCCGGCTTCGCTTTGGCCACCGCCAGATTGGCCGATCTCGCGAAGATGAATCTGCCGCGCCCGCTTTCGCCGCCGCTTGCGCCCGAGCGAGAAGCGATGTCGAACGCGAATTTCGTGACCGAGAGCGATGCGCCGCCCGCAAGCGATGACGAGCCCGCCTTGCGCCCGGCCATCGAAGGCGGCCAGCCCAAAGCGCAACCGGGCCGCGCGCTGATCCAGCTCGGCGCCTTCCGCGACAAGGCGGTGGCGAGCCAAACCTGGAACCGGCTGATGGAGAAAACCGGCGGGCTTCTGGATGGCCTCACGCCCAGCATTTCCTCCGTCGATCTGCCGGATCGCGGGCGTTTCTGGCGCTTGCGCGCGGGTGTGAGCGATGGCGATGCCGCAGCGTCACTTTGCGGCGCGCTCAAATCGAAAGGCTTCGATTGCTTCGAGGTCAAAGGCTAGTTGCGATAGGCGCTCAAAGCTGATTTCCTCCGCCCCGATCCATAAATCGGGACGAACACATGACGGGTATCACAGCCTATGGCGCCTATATTCCGCGCCTCAGACTCCAGAGAAAAGCTATCGCGCAGGCCAATGCCTGGTTCGCGCCGGGATTGATGGGTGCTGCCAAGGGCGAACGCGCCATGGCGAATTTCGACGAAGACGCGGTGACGATGGCCGTGGAAGCGGGGCGCGATTGCCTGCCCGCGTCCAATCCGGTGAAGGACCGCGCCTTTGTGGATGCGGTGACGTTCGCCTCCACCACCATGCCGTTTTCCGACCGGCAGAACGCGGGCATCGTGGCCGCGGCATTGAATTTGAGTGACGAGATTTCGTCCATCGACGTGTCGTCTTCCCAGCGCGCGGGAACGTCGGCGGTGATCGCCGCACTCGATGCGGTGAAATCGGGACGCGCGAAAGCCCCGCTCGTCGTTGTGGGCGAAAATCGCAAAACGCGAGCGGCCTCCTCGCAGGAAATGGCCTATGGCGATGCGGGCGCCGCGCTCACCTTCGGCAACGACAAAGTGATTGCCAAATTCCTCGGCAGCCATTCCACCACCATCGATTTCGTCGATCATTTCCGCGGCGAGAGCGAGGAATTCGATTACGGCTGGGAAGAGCGCTGGATCAGAGACGAGGGCTACACGAAGATCGTGCCCACCGCGATCAAGGCGCTTCTGGAAAAAACCAAAACCGCACCCGGCAATATCGCGCATCTGATTTTGCCGTGTCCCTTCGCCAAGCTCGATGCCGCGCTCGCCAAGCAATGCGGCATCGATCCGGCGAAGCTGCGCGACAATCTGGCGAGCAATGTCGGCGATACCGGCGCGGCGCATGCGCTGCTGATGCTCGTGCATGCGCTCGAAAGCGCCAAGCCCGGCGACAAGATTCTCGTCGCGCAATTCGGCCAGGGCTGCGATGCGCTGCTGTTCGAAGTGACGAAGGAAATTTCCGAACTGCCCAAGCGCAATGGTGTTTCCGGCTCGCTCGCGCGCCGCAAGGAAGAAACCAATTACATGAAGTTCCTCGGCTTCAACGGGCTTGTGGAACTGGAAAAAGGCATGCGCGCGGAAGTGGACAAGCGCACCGCGCTCACCGTGCTCTACCGCAAGAACGATATGCTGATGGGGCTCATCGGCGGCAAATGCCGCGTCTGCGGCACGGCGCAATTTCCGAGGAGCCGCATCTGCGTCAATCCCAATTGCAAGGCGGTGGACAGCCAGGACCCGTTCGGATTCTCCGAACAGCAGGGCACCGTTCTTTCGTGGTCGGCGGACTTCCTCACCTATTCGATGAACCCGCCCAATCACTACGGCATGATCACCTTCGCCGATGGCGGCCGCTTCATGGCCGACATCACCGATGTCGAGCAGGGCCAGATCGATTCCGGCACCAAGGTGCGCATGATGTTCCGCGTGAAGGACGTGGACGAAAAGCGCGGCTTCAAGCGCTATTTCTGGAAGGCGGTACCGGCTTAGGCGAACGCCGCGCGCGCAGTTTCGATGGACAGGAACAACGTCCGTTCGTGCAAGCGGGAATCCCGAAAACTGTACTGACGGTAGAATGCGGCTGCGTCATCATCGATGGCGTGTACGATAATTCCTCTTGCGCCAACAAGTTCGGCGGTCGTAACGCATCGTTTGAGCGCGTCGCGAAGCAGCAAAGCGCCGAGCCCCGCGCCCTGATATTTTTCGTCCACGGCAAGACGGCCAATCAGCAGAAGCGGAACGTCCTTGGGCATGGCGCGCCGGAGTTTCGCGGCCGGCAGGATATCGCGCTGCTCCATGGCCGTTGAGAGGCAATAATATCCGATCACGCGCCTGGGCTTGTCCGCGGCGCATATCACGTAGGTTCGCGCCGACAAGCCTTCACTGACGAGCGCGAGATCGCGCAACCAGCTGTCCAGCGCCGGATGCCTGCCATTCCGGAATGCGGAAAGATCATGCGCCCCGCTCAGCGGCTCTGGCGATTTCAGTCCCGCATTCGGCACAACTCAGCGTTCCCACGCCGGTTTGCGCCGCATCAGTTCGATAAGTTTCTTGCTCGGCTTGGGCGGGTTGTCGAGCATTTCGAGGAATTTCTCGTGCTCTGCCGGGCTCAGGATGAACAACCGCTGGTCGAGGATCGTATCCTCGGCCTTGCGCCGTGCGCTTTCGAGCATGAATTCGGAAAGCTTTTGGCCGCGGATCTGCGCGGCCTGCTGCAGAAGCGCCTTGGTTTCCGCCGAGGCGCGAATCTGGATCACATCCTCTTTCCGCTTTCGTTTTTGAGCCGTTTGCGCCATGGCCGCTTTCCGTAGCAACATGGAGGGGATAGAGAATTGTATTGACAGTGTCAATACAGGAGGCCCGCCATGCCTTATGTCGAAAACCGCGTGGTCCACGATGCGGATTCGCATCTGATGGAGATGAGCGATTGTCTGGATGCGTATCTCGATCCGAAATACCGCGCCGCTTACGACGAACTTCCCAAGCTGAAAGCCTGGCCGCGCGACGGCAAGCTGCCCAAATGGGCCAATGCGCGGCAGGACGATCCCGAATTCCGCGCCAGCGCCGACGCCAACATTCTCCTGCGCAAGAACTATGAAGCGATGGGTGCATTCCGCGCGAAGGATCGCCCGCATGCACTCGATCTGCTCGGTTTTTCGAGCCAACTTATTTTCACCACATGGTGCCTCGGCAATTTCGGCACGGAAGAATCCGGCCAGATCGAACTCGCCTATGCCACCGCGCAAGCGCACAACCGCATGATGGCGGATTTCTGCTCTGTGGATCGCCGCTTTCTCGCCACGGGCTATGTGCCGCTTGCCGATCTCGAACGCGCGCCAAAGGCCGCGCGCGAAGCCATCGATCTCGGCGCCAAAGCGATCCTCATTCCGTCGCGCTGCCCGCCCGGCCATTCGCCGAGCCATATCGCGTTTGATCCCATCTGGGCGATGGCCGAGGAAGCGGGTTTGCCGATCGTGTTCCATGTCGGCGGCGAGGAAAAACTCAACCCTGACTATTTCAACAACGGCCTTCCGCGCGTGAAGGATTTCCACGGCGGCGAAGAGAATTTCACCTCCGTCAGCTACATGCAGATTCCGTTTTCGGTGATGACGACGCTGGCCGCTCTCATCTTCGATGGCGTGCTTGACCGTTTCCCGAAGTTGAAATTCGGTGCGATCGAACTCGGCGCCTCATGGGTTCCCGGCTGGATGCGCAATATGGATTCGGCTTCCGGCGCGTTCATCAAGAATGAAGAGCGCCTGCAAAAACTCTCCATGAAGCCTTCGGAATTCGTGCGCCGTCAGGTGCGTGTCACGCCTTATCCCCACGAAGACACCGGCTGGATCATCGCGCAGGCAGGCGAGGAAGTGTGCATGTTCTCCTCGGATTTTCCCCATGTCGAAGGCGGGCGCAATCCGTTGAAGCGCTTCAACGATAGTCTGGCAAATACGCCCGCGCGCGCCGTCGAGCGTTTCTATTGCGACAATTTCGTCGATCTGATGGGCGAGGGGCTGTCCAAAGATTTGCGCCATCCCAAGCCGCGCGCCGCCGCATAAACAAAGCCCGCCGGTTTCCCGGCGGGCTTTTGCAGTTCCATCGATCTGTATCGAGATCAGTGCGCGTATTTCAGCGTCAGCCCGCCGATACCGGCCGCAAGATTGACACCCTTGCTGCCTTCGATGCTGAGCGGCTGCAAGGTGATCGATTTGTCGAAGCCGCCGATCAGCACATTGGCGCCGCCGCCGATGCCGACGCTCGCGCTCGCCTGCACGCCGCCGTAATTGCCTTCCAGCGCGCCGGGCTTCAGATCGGAGGTGGGCGCCACGACGCCCCACACGATGACCGAGCTTTCCGTGTAGCCGATATCGACGCCGAATTTGTCGATCGTTCCGACATAATGTTCGTTATGTCCGCGGTCGGGACTGTAGCTGCAGCGCATGTCCTTCGACGAACCGAATACGAATCCCCATCCGCTGGAGACATGGCATGTCAGCACGCCGACTTTCACGCCGGCCGCCGATGCGGGGGTTCCAAATGCCAATGCACCGGCGGCAAGAACCGCGGCGCTCAAGACTACGAACTTTCTGGACATATCGTTTGCTCCTTTGACGCTGGGGAATGAGACCGAATCTTCGACAGGCGGGGGCCGCCCGAGGCGGCGCATTATAGACAAAACGCCGGGAAATGCGCGGGGTTCCCATCGCGGCTTTACAGGGGCGGCATCCGGCGATTAGATGACAGGAAGTCAGCATTGGAGAACGCCATGGCAACGGGCATCAGGAACAAGGTCGCGATTCTGGGCATGGGCTGCTCGAAATTCGGCGAGCGCTGGGAATCCGGCGCCGAGGAATTGATGGTGGAGGCCTATCTGGAGGCGCTGGGCGATGCCGGCGTCGAGACCAGCCAGATCCAGGCCGCCTGGTTCGGCACGGCCATCGAGGAACAGCATGTCGGCAAGGGCGGCACGCCGCTGTCGGTGGCGCTGCGTTTACCAAACATCCCCGTCACGCGGGTTGAGAATTTCTGTGCGTCCGGCTCGGAAGCGTTCCGCGGCGCGGTTTATGCGGTGGCTGCGGGCGCTTGCGACATCGCGCTGGCGCTGGGCGTCGAGAAATTGAAAGACACAGGCTATGGCGGCTTGCCCCAGCGCGAGGGCGCAACGCTTGCGCCGCTGTGGAGCGCCAATGGTTCGGCGCCCGGCAATTTCGCGCAGCTTGCAAGCGCCTACCGCACCAAGCATGGCGTGTCGAAAGAAGATTTGAAGCGCGCCATCGCGCATGTGTCGGTGAAGAGCCATGCAAACGGCACGAAGAATCCGAAGGCGCATCTGCAAAAGGCGATCACCGAAGAGCAATGTCTGAACGCGCCGATGATCGCGGAGCCCTTGGGCCTCTTTGATTGCTGCGGCGTGTCGGATGGTGCGGCTTGCGCCATCGTCACGACGCCGGAAATCGCGCGCGCCATGGGCAAGAAGGACATCATCACGGTCAAGGCATTGCAGCTTTCGCTGTCGAACGGGCTCGAGAGCCAGCACAATTCCTGGGACGGAAGCTATTTCCACACCGCGCGCATCGCGTCGAAGCGCGCCTATGAGGAAGCCGGAATCAAAAATCCGCGCGAAGAGGTTTCCATGATGGAAGTGCATGATTGCTTCTCCATCACCGAACTCGTGACGATGGAAGACCTGCACATCTCCAAGGAAGGCGAAGGCTGGAAAGACGTGATGAACGGCTTCTACGATGCCGACGGCCAGGTGCCCTGCCAGATCGACGGCGGGCTGAAATGCTTCGGTCACCCCATCGGCGCATCCGGCCTGCGCATGCTCTATGAAATGTATCTTCAGCTTCAGGGCCGCGCGGGCGCGCGCCAGCTCAAGAATCCGAAGATCGGGCTGACCCACAATCTCGGCGGCGCGCCGATGATGAATGTGTGCAGTGTTGCAATTATCGGCGCCCAAGGCGCCTAGGGGCGATCATCGGCGCGCAGGGGGCGTGAGATATTTTTTGCTGAGTCACGAAGAAAGTGATCGCAATGCCTACAGTGCATGTGCAAGCTACATTAGTCGGAACAGACGGAACTTCTGTAACACATAAGGCGGTCGAATTTTTTTCTCGGCATGAAATGATTTGGATTCGTCATAGATCAATCCCAGAAAATGGCTTGAAGGAAGTCGTGATTCAAAATCAACGCTATCAAGTTGAGCATGTCGAAAATAAGTATGTCGAAAACGGCGATCAACTTTGTAAAATCAAGTTGGTGAAAGAGACCTCTGAGAATAGCAATTACTTTTAGATTTCTTGGGAATTGGTGGAGCGAATTTCCACATGAGCCGAATTGGACCTGAATACGTCGGAAAGCTGCCGCCGGGAGGGCAGGAACAACTAGAGCGCGAAATCAAGCATCTTCAAAACTCAAATAAACTCGGCGTGCTAAAAGGAGTGGAAATTCTTCCAGGGCCAGGGTGCGCTATTGCCGAGGCCCAAAGAGATCGTCTTTACACTCTAGAGAATTTACCGGCACTCCCCCTGCCGGGCTGTGACCGCTCACCGTGTTGTGCGTGCTGTTATTCGGGTGTTTCAAAGGATTTTTAATTTGACTTGGGTGGCATCGTCTCTCAATGACGCCCCTCGCCGAGTGCGGTATTGAGTCATTCGTCATCTTCGATGATCTTTCGCAGACCTTCGCTGATCAATTTCGCAAGTTCGGGTGGCGTTTCTTCAACGAGATAAGCACGCCTCGGGTCTGGATTGGAGGCTTGCAGGCGCTCATAATCCTCCACGGCCATCAGCACGAAGCGCGGCTTTCTGTGCTGCGTGATGGCGATGGGCTCGCGCGCGGCTGCATGAGTCACGGTCTTGAGATCGCGCAACAGTTCGACGGTCGAGAATTGGCGCATTTCGGGCCTCCCAAGAGAATAGTCGAAATATACGTATATTTTGACTATTTACAAGAGCATTGAATAAGCCGCATGCGCTGGCCGGGATTCGGTCATACTGGGCTGTCACAATACATCCGAACAAGGCCCCCCGTCCGAGGCTCCATGATCGAAGTCCGCGATCTTGTTTACGAATACCCGTCCAAGCGGGCGCTGGAGGGCGTCTCGCTGAGCGTTCAGCCGCACACCATCACCGCGCTGGTGGGTCCGAACGGGGCGGGCAAGACCACGCTGCTGCGCTGTCTGGCCGCGCTCGAGCCGCCCTATTCGGGCAGTGTCGCCATCGACGGCCTCGATACCGCCGGGGCCCCGCGCCAGATCCACGCCCGCCTCGGCTATCTGCCCGATTTCTACGGCCTCTATGACGAACTCACGGTGCGCCGCTGCCTCACCTATGCCGCGCGCGCCCATGGCATCGCACCGGCGCTGGCTGCGGCTGCCGTGGAGAAAGCCGCGCACAATGTGGGCCTGCTCGATCGCCTCGAAAGCAAGGCGGGCGAGCTGTCGCGCGGGCTCAGGCAGCGCCTCGCCATCGGGCAGGCCATCGTGCACGAGCCCAAGGTGCTGTTGCTCGACGAGCCCGCCGCCGGCCTCGATCCGCAGGCACGGCGCGATCTGTCCGCGCTGCTGCTCAGCTTGCGCGATGCGGGCATGACGCTGGTGGTGTCGTCGCACATCCTGGCCGAGCTCGAAGATTATTGTTCGGAGATGATAATTATCGAAAACGGCCGCGTGGTGGGCGGCAAGGCGATCAAGGTCAGGGAAGTCGAGCGCACGCGCTACATGATCGAGCTTGCCACCGCGCGCAGCGATTTGCGCGAATTCCTCGAAAGCGCGGGCATCGATGTCGTCAACGCCGACGGCATCCACGCGCTCATCAGCTTCACCCATAATGTGTCGGCGCGCGCCAAGCTGATCCGCGATCTCGTCGGCGCAGGCTTCGAACTCGCGAGCTTCGCCGCGTCCACCAAGGCGCTGGAAGACGCCTATTTCTCGCAAGTGGGCCACGCATGAATCCGGAACTGACCCGCAATCTCTGGCTGGAATTGACGCCGCGGCGGCTTGCCACGATGGCGATCATTCTGGCGCTGATCTTCTTCGCGGCGGGGCTTTCGGGCGGCGATTATTACCGGCCTGCGTCCGTGGCCGTGGTGCTTTATTATTTCATCGTGGTGATCTGGGGCGCGCGGAATGCGGCGCTCAGCGTGGTTGGAGAAATCCGCGACCGCACCTGGGATTTGCAGCGGCTTTCTTCGCTCAGCGCCGCCGACATGACATGGGGCAAGCTGTTCGGCGCCACCGCCTACAATTGGTATGGCGGCGCGATTTGCCTCGCCGTCATTCTGGCGCATGGCTTCACGCATGATCGCTTCGTCAGCGTCGTCATCGATCTCGTCTATTATCTCGCCGTCGGCGTGATCGCGCAGGCGGCGGCGTTTCTTGCCAGCCTCATTGCCGTGCGCCGCCGCCAATCGCACACGCGGCTCGAAATCTTCTTCTATCAGCTTGCGGGCCTGATTGCGGCGCTCGCCGTCGTCTATGTCTGGGATGCGGCCGATCCGGCGGGCTCGATCATTGCGCACAAGGCGCCCACCGATTTTATCGAATGGTGGGGTCATTCTTATGACGCGCGCCCATTCCTGCTGATCTCGCTCGCGCTGTTCACCGCGTGGACACTCGCCGCCTGCTATCGCACCATGCGGCTCGAATTGCAGATGCGCAACGGCCCGCTGGTGTGGCTGGGCTTTCTCGTCTTCATCGGCATCTATGTCGCGGGATTCGACGCATGGTTGTCGCAGGATCCGATGATGGCGAATTGGGATCCGGTCGCGCTGCGCCTTGCGCTCGCCGCCACGGCCTATGGCTTCCTCACCTATGTGATGGTGCTGCTGGAGCCGAAGGATCGCGTGCATTACCGCTGGCTTGCGGGCGAATTGGTCGCGGGCCGCATCGGCAAATTCGCGGGCGGTTTGCACGCCTGGATGATGAGCTATCTCGCCACGCTGATTTTCTGTTCGCTGCTCATCTGGTGGCAAATGCGGCTCGCCGATATGCAGGCCGTCGCGCTGATCGCGGCGGGCCTCGGCTTCCTCACGCGCGACGTTTCGATTTTCGTGCTGGTGCATGCGCTGCCCGGACGCCGCCGCGGCGATTTCTCGGTGCTGCTGATCCTCTTCGCGCTTTATGTGCTGGTGCCCGCCATCGTGAACGGGCTCGATGTGAAGGGCGCGCTCGCGTTCTTCTATCCGCAGCCCGGCAATGCTGCGTGGCTCAGTGCGGCCATCGCGTGGGCGGAAGCACTGCTCGTGGCGTTGCTGGCTGCGGGCCGCGTCGCCATCGCCGAGCAGCCGGCAAAGATCAAACCCGCTTGAGGCCGGAATAATTCGGCTGATCGATCGCCACCTTGTCGCGTGTGGTTTTTTCGAGATGCTGGGCAAGGCCCGGCGTCTCCAAATCCACCGCGCCTTCGCGGATTTTCCGGCAGAGTTCGCGATTGAGTTCGTCCAGCGTTCCGTCATAGCCGAGCAGCGCGACAAATCGCGTCTTTTCTTCCTGATCGGCTTTCGCGCCCTGCTGCAATTGCCGCGCAACGATGCCAAGCGCATTCGCCGCCACGCGCGCGTGAAACGCGATGTGTCCTTTCAGTTCCGGCATGGCGCGCGTTTCGAGAAATTCGCGCACCGCTTCCACCAGTTCGGCAATCGAGGGCTGATCCATCATGGCTAGAGCTTCCCGTGAATGATGAGGTTCACCAGATCGATTTCCGTTTCGGATGATCGCCGCCCGATGGCCGCGCGCTCGACCGAACGGTCGCGCAAAAATCCCTGATACATCGTCATGCACATCACCCCCCATTTGAGCGAGCCATAGACGATCCAGCTTCGCACATCTTCCACATCCACGCGCCCGCCGCCCGCGGATTCGTAACCGGCGAGCAAATCCTCCAGATCGCCGAACCCGCCGGCGACCTTGTCCGCCACACCGAAGCGCCATGAATTTGTGCAAATCCATCCAATGTCTTCCAGCGGATCGCCGATATGCGTCAGTTCCCAGTCGAGCGCCGCTTCGACGCGCGCGGGCGAAATGAGCAGGTTGCCGTGCCGGAAATCGCCATGCACCAATGTTTGCCGTTTTGCTTTCGCAAGCCGCGGCTCCAGCCATTTGAAGGCGAGTTCGAAGACCGGATGCGGATAATTATAAGCGTCATAGAGGTTGCGATAATTGAGAAGCTGCGTCGGCCCATCGATCACGGGCAAAATGCTTTTCAATGGCGCGATGTCCACCTGATGGATGCGCGCAAGGATCTCGCCGCATTGCCGCGCGAGTTTCGGCCGCACGGATTCGAATTCCTTGTCGCGCAGGATTTTCCGTGCAATCGTTTCGCCGGGCAGGCGATCCATCACATAGCCTTCGCCCGCGCCGTCTTCTGGTTTCAAAACCAAACGCACTCGCGGGGCTGCCACGCCGCCCGCCCGTGCCGCTTCGATCACGATGGCTTCGGTGGAAAGCGGCACCGCGCTTGCGCTTTCGCGGGGAGCACCGCCGGGGCTGCGGCGAAGGATCAGCGGTTCGACATGTCCGCCGATTTCCGCATCCAGCGACCATGTTTCCTGACTGGCGCCGCCCGAGAGCCGCGCGAGTTTTTCCGGCCGCGAAAATCCCGCTTTCGCCATTGCGCGTTCGAGGGCTGGCAGAAAATCCGGCGGCATCATCCCGTCCTGAGATAGCGCACCGCTTCATCCCGTTCGAACAGGTAAAGCAGCACGCGCAAGGCCTCGCCGCGCGCCGATTTGAGCTCGGGATCGCGGGCGACGATCAGCTTGGCATCGTCGCGCGCCGCCGCCAAGAGTTCGCCATGCGCGGAAAGATCGGCCACGCGGAATTCGGGCAGCCCGCTCTGGCGCACGCCGAGAAGCTCGCCCGCTCCACGCAGCCGCAAATCCTCTTCCGCGATCACGAAACCGTCGTCGGTTTCGCGCAAGGTTTTGAGCCGTGCTTTCGCATTTTCGCCGAGCGGCGGATGATAGATCAAAAGACACGTCGAACGCGCATTTCCGCGCCCCACGCGCCCGCGTAATTGATGCAATTGCGCAAGGCCGAAGCGTTCGGCATGTTCCACCACCATGATCGTCGCTTCCGGTACGTCGACGCCCACTTCGATCACGGTGGTCGCAACCAGGATCGCCGTTTCGCCCGATTTGAATTTCGCCATCGCCTCGTCGCGCTCGGCGGCCTTCAGGCGGCCATGCACCAGGCCGACCTTGTTGCCGAAGACCTTGCGCAATTCGGCGGCGCGTTCTTCGGCGGCGGCGAGATCGATCTTCTCGGATTCCTCCACCAGCGGACACACCCAATAGGCGCGCGCGCCCTTGGCGATGGCGCGTTTGAGATGTTCCACCACTTCATCCAATCGCGACGCATTGAGCACGCGCGTATCGACGGGCTTGCGGCCCGGCGGGCGGCCCGTCAGCCGCGACACGTCCATGTCGCCATAGGCGGTCAGCGCCAGCGTGCGCGGAATGGGCGTCGCCGTCATCACCAGCACATCGGTCGGCTTCTCGCCCTTGCCTTGCAGCAACATTCTTTGATGCACGCCGAAACGATGCTGCTCGTCGACGACAGCCAAGCCCAGATCGCGGAACGCGACATCTTCCGAAAACAGCGCATGTGTGCCGGCGAGAATATCGATCTTTCCCGCCGCAAGCGCGGCCAGCGTTTCGTCACGCGCGGGCCCGCGTTCGCGGCCCGTCAGCAGCGCCATGCGAATGTCCGCCGCTTGCGCCATCGGCTCCAGCGCCGCCATGTGCTGCCGCGCAAGGATTTCCGTCGGCGCCATCAGCGCGCCTTGCGCGCCCGCTTCCACCGCGTTGAGCAGCGCGCACATCGCCACGACCGTTTTGCCCGCGCCCACATCGCCCTGCAGCAATCGCAACATGCGGTGCGGCGAGGCCATGTCGGCTTCGATTTCGGCAATCGCCTGTTTCTGCGGTTCGGTCAGCGCGAAGGGCAGGGCGGCAATCGCGCGCTTCTGCAAATGCTCATCGCCGCGCAAGCTGCGCCCCTTCTGCCCGCGCATCCGCGCGCGGATCAGCGCCAGCGCCAATTGGTTGGCGAGCAGTTCGTCATACGCCAATCGCATCCGCGCGGGCGCGGTGGGCAGCAAATCCGCTTCGCTTTGCGGCGCGTGCGCCGCGTGCAGCGCGTCGGCAAAACTCGCCCAACTATTCTTCTTTATATAGGCAGCGTCCTGCCACTCCGGCATCGCCGGCACTTTTTCCAGCGCCATCCGGATCGCCTTCGCCATCACTTTCGCCGGCAAATTCTCGGTGAGCGGATAAACCGCTTCGTGACGCGGAAGCTCCGCCATTTCTTCCGGCGGCAATATGTAATCGGGATGCGCCATTTGCAGCTTGTCGCGATAGCGCTCGATCTTGCCGCTGACGACGCGCTTTTGCCCCACCGGCAACACGCGCTTCAGATAATCCGCATCGCCGCGGAAAAACACCAGATCGATAAACGCGCTGTCGTCGCTGCATCGCACCTTGTAAGGCTGGCGGCGGTCATGCGGCGGCAGATGATCGAGCACGTTCACCGTCACCGTCGCGATCCGCCCCGCCTCCGCCTCGATCAATCGCGGCCGGTAAGAGCGGTCGATCAGCCCCGACGGCAGATGGAAGATCAGGTCGAGCAGCCGGGGCCCCGCCGCGCGCGCGACGAGCTTCTCCAGCCTCGGCCCGATGCCGGGCAGGCTTCGCGTCTCGGCGAACAGGGGAAAGAGAATCGCTGGCCGCATCGCTCACGAATTTATCCGAGGCCGCGCCCGCATCGCCACTGGCAGAACGGCCGCCCCCACGCTATATGCGGTGCATGACTATCGCATCATCAGACGGCGGCTCTTCGGAGGCCCGCCGCAAACGGCTATTGTTCCGCGCACAGCGGCGGGGCTTCAAGGAGGCCGATTTGATCTTCGGCACCTACGCGGCCGAGGCCCTTTCGCGCCTGAGCGAAGCCGAACTCGATCAGTTCGAGGCGCTGCTCGAAGCCCCCGATCAGGAGGTTTACGCCTGGCTGAAGGGCGATTGCGCGGTGCCGCCGCAATTCGATACGCCCGTGTTTGCCGAAATGCGCGCGCTTTGCTCCCGCCAGAATCCCACATGGAACGTCTGAATTACATCGCCCGCGCGGAGGGCCGCTTCGCCGTCACCGGCGCGCCGGAGGGCTATGACGCTTACGTCGTGGCCGAGAGCGCGAGCCGCGCGAAGGGACTGGTCGTTTTTGTGCTCGCCGACGATGTGCGCGCGCAATCGGCGGCCGAAGCGATGCGATTCTTCGCGCCCTGTTTGCCGGTACTCTCGTTTCCGGCGTGGGATTGTTTGCCGTATGACCGCGTGTCGCCCAAGCCCGATATCGAAAGCGCGCGATTGGCGGCGCTGGCGGCATTGGCGCGGCGCAAATCGAAGGACGAGCCTTGCGTCGTCGTCACCACGGTCAATGCGCTGTTGCAGCGCGTGCCGCCGCGCGAGGCGATTGCGCAGGCGAGTTTCCATGCGCGCGCGGGCGCGGATGTCGATCACGACGCGTTGATCGATTTTCTCGCGCGCAACGGCTATGCGCGCGCGGGCACCGTGCGCGAGCCGGGCGATTTCGCGCTGCGCGGCGGCATCATCGATCTGTGGCCGCCCGGCATGGATGCGCCGCTGCGGCTCGATTTCTTCGGGGCGACGCTGGATGCCATCCGCAAATTCGATGCCGATACGCAATTGTCGTCGGAGAATATCGAAGAGGTTGAATTCCTGCCCGCCAGCGAAACGCCGCTCGATCAGCATTCGATCAGCCGGTTCCGCACGGGCTATGTGGCGGCGTTCGGCCCCGCCGATGCCGACGATCCGCTTTATGAATCGGTGAGCGCGGGGCGCAAGCATCAGGGCATGGAGCATTGGCTGCCGCTGTTCCACGATCATCTCGATACGCTGTTCGATTATGTGGATGATGCGCTGGTGTTCCTCGGCGCCGGAACCGAGGACGCCAAAACTGCGCGCCTCGAATTGATCGCGGATTATTACGCCACGCGAAAGCAATTCCTGCGCGCCGATCATGCGAAGGAAAATCTCGGCGCGCCGCCCTATCGTCCGCTGCCGCCGGAGCGCCTCTATTTGTCCGACAAGGAATGGAAGGCCGCGCTGTCGCACGCCCGCGTGCGCGAATTGTCGCCGTTTCATGCGCCGGATACGAAAAATTCCACCGATGCGGGCGGAAGATTGGGCCGCGATTTCGCGCCGGAGCGCACGCAGGAACGTCTCAATGTTTTCGAAGCGGCGGCCGATCATGCCAAAGCGCTGCAAAAATCCGGCAAGCGCGTGATCCTCGCGGCGTGGACGGAAGGTTCCGCCGAGCGCATGGGCGGTGTGCTCTCCGATCACGGGCTCGATGCGGTGCGTGGCGTTTCCGATTGGCCCGACGCGCTGAAACTGCACAAAACCGCAGCCGGAATCGCCGTGCTGCCGCTGGAGCATGGTTTCGAAGCGCCCGATTTCGCGGTGATCGCGGAACAGGACATTCTGGGCGACCGCATGATCCGCACGCGCGCGAAAACGCGCCGCGCGCAGAATTTCTTGCAGGAAGCGTCAAGCATCGCGCCCGGCGATCTGGTGACTCATGTGGAGCATGGCATCGCGCGTTATCTGGGATTGCGCACGCTCGATGTGATCGGCGCGCCGCATGATTGCCTCGAATTGCAATATGACGGCGGCAAACTTTTCCTTCCCGTCGAGAACATCGAATTGCTCACGCGCTACGGCGCCGACGAAGGCACGACGCAATTGGATCGCCTCGGCGGCGCGGGCTGGCAAAGCCGCAAAGCGCGCATGAAGGAGCGCGTGCGCGAGATCGCGGCCGAACTTATCCGCATCGCCGCCGCGCGCGAATTGAAATCGCTGCCCGCCGTCGAGCCGCCGCAAGGGCTGTATGACGAATTCTGCGCGCGCTTTCCCTATCAGGAAACCGACGATCAAGAACGCGCCATCGCCGAAGTGATCGAGGATCTGGCGAAAGGCCGGCCGATGGATCGCCTCGTTTGCGGCGATGTCGGTTTCGGGAAAACCGAAGTCGCGTTGCGCGCGGCGTTCGTGGCGGCGATGACCGGCGTTCAGGTGGCCGTGGTGGTGCCGACCACGTTGCTGGCGCGTCAGCATTTCCGCACCTTCTCCGAACGCTTCAAGGGCATTCCGCTGAAAATCCGCCAGCTATCCCGTTTCGTCGATGCGAAGGATGCGCGCGAAACCAAGGCGGGGCTTGCGTCGGGCGATATCGATATCGTCATCGGCACGCACGCATTGCTTGCGAAGAGCATCGAATTCAAGAATCTCGGTCTTGTGATCGTCGATGAGGAACAGCATTTCGGCGTGTCGCACAAGGAACGCCTGAAATCGCTGAAGGCCGATGTGCATGTGCTGACGCTGACGGCGACGCCCATTCCGCGCACGCTGCAACTGGCGCTGTCGGGTGTTCGCGATCTGTCGCTCATCACCACGCCGCCGATCGATCGCCTCGCGGTGCGTACCTTCGTCACGCCCTTCGATCCGCTCGTCATCCGCGAGGCGCTGCTGCGTGAGCATTATCGCGGTGGGCAAAGCTTCTACGTTTGCCCGCGCATTGCCGATCTGCGCGACGCCGAGCATTTCCTGAAAGAAACCGTGCCCGAGGTGAAAACCATCGTGGCGCATGGCCAGATGGCGCCCAGCGTACTCGAAGATGCGATGACCGCGTTCTACGACCGCAAGGTGGATGTGCTGATCTCCACCAACATCGTGGAAAGCGGGCTCGACATCCCCACCGCCAACACGCTGATCGTTCACCGCGCCGATATGTTCGGGCTATCGCAGCTTTATCAATTGCGCGGGCGCATTGGCCGCTCCAAGCAGCGCGCTTATGCGTATCTTACGACACCCGCCGACCGCAAACTCACCGAAACCGCCGAGCGCCGATTGCAGGTTTTGCAATCGCTCGATCAATTGGGCGCAGGGTTTTCGGTGGCGAGCCACGATCTCGACATTCGCGGCGCGGGCAATCTCTTGGGCGAAGAGCAATCCGGCCATGTGCGCGAAGTGGGCATCGAGCTTTATCAGGAAATGCTGGAAGACGCGGTGGCGCAGATGCGAACAGGCGAGGGCGCGGAAATCGCCGATCAATGGTCGCCGCAGATCAATATCGGCGCGGCCGTGCTGATCCCCGAAGCTTATGTGCCCGATCTCAATGTGCGCATGGCGCTGTACCGCCGGCTTGCGAGCATCGAAGACGCGCGCGACATCGAAGGCTTCGCCGCCGAACTGATCGACCGTTTTGGCGCGCTGCCCGATGAGGTGAAGCATCTGCTCGAAATCGTCGCCATCAAGCATCTCTGCCGCACCGCGCTGGTGGAGAAGATCGAAATGGGACCGAAGGGCGCCACGATCAGCTTCCGCAATGCGACGTTCCCGAACCCCGCTGGTCTCGTGCGCCTCATCAGCGAGCATCAATCGACCATGCGCGTGCGCCCCGACCAGAAAATCGTCATCGCGCGCGAATGGCCCACGCCGGAAAGCCGGCTGAAAGGCGCGCAAGCCATTCTCGGCCAGCTCGCGAAACTGGCGAAAACGGCGTGAATATCCTTAACGCGGTCCGCAGATTTCACCGGACTTTTGCCGCATTTTGCGGTTAAATTCCGGCATCGTTCGCGAAAGGATGGCCGATGCTGTCATTTGCCTCGCCGCTGGGCTGGTATTGGATCGCCGCGCCGCTTGCCGCCGCAGGCTTCGGCGTGCTGCTGCTGTTGTCGGGCATCGGGCGATTGTTTTCGGGCGAGCCCGCGGCGGGCGGCATGCGCTCCATCATCGGCGCGCCGTTCGCGGTCGCGGGCCTTGCGGCGAGCCTGCTTGCCTTCAACACGCAGAGCTTCGCGCGGCTCACCTATGAAGCGCCCGTCGCCGATGTGAGCGTGAAGACCGCCGACGCGCCCAACCATATTTATGCCGTGACGGTCGCGCGCCGCGACGGCTCGAACACCGTGCAAACCTGCAAGATTCAGGGCGACGAATGGCTGCTCTCCGCGCGCGTGCAGAAATGGAAGCCGTGGGCGAATGTGCTGGGCCTCGATACGACCTATAATCTCGATCAGCTTGCCAACAAATATTTCGACGCGCTTGCGGCCAATGGCAAGCCGATCACGGCCTGTGACCTGAAAGGCCCGCCGCCTCTCGTCAATCAATATGTGCCGCAAAGCTGGCTGTTCTGGATCATCGATCACGCTTACGTCGAAGACCGCCGCTTCGGCTCGGCGGTTTACATGCCGATGGCCGATGGCGCGGTCTATCGCGTGGTGATGACGCAATCCGGGTTGAACGCCGAGCCCGCGAACGATGCGGCGAAGAACGCCAATAATGCGGCAAACGGGGCGGCTGAACCTGCGCAATGATTTCCTCTCCCCTTGAGGGAGAGGAAGAAAAATCATTGGGTTAGCTGAGCGATAGCGAAGCTCAACCCATTGATTTTTCAGGTGAGGGGTGAGTGAAAGTGTACCCCTCACCTAGCAAAATCTAAGCACTTAGCTCCGCATGCGCTTCGCTAAGTGCAAGATTTTGCGTCCTCTCCCTCAAGGGGAGAGGAGATTCACGCCGTCGCCTTCTCGAATTCCATCAGGTTTTCCGATCCCGCCTGGATGCGCTCGAACAGCATCGGGCATTCGGGGATCATGCGTTCCATCCAGTAGCGGGCGGAAATCAGCTTGTCCTGATAGAATTGCGCGTTCGGCGGATTGGCCTTGAGTTTCTCCAGCGCAAACTTCGCCATGCGCGCCCACATCCAGCCGGTCACGACGATGCCCATCATCCGCAGATAATCGACGGCGGCCGCGCCCGCATCGTTCGGGTTCTGCATGCCGTGCGCCGCCAGCCACATCGTCGCCTGCTGCAAGAGATCGACGCCGCGCTGAAGCGGCTTGATGTAGCGCTTCATCTCTTCGTTCGATTCGTTCTCGGCGAGGAACTTGCTCACCTGCTGGAAGAGCGCCATCGGCGCGGCGCCACCCTTGCGGCCGAGCTTGCGGCCCACGAGGTCGAGTGCCTGCACGGCGTTTGCGCCTTCATAAGTCTGGTTGATGCGGCTGTCGCGCACGAACTGCTCCACGCCATTGTCGCGGATATAGCCGTGACCGCCATAAATCTGCATGTTCATGTTGGCGACTTCGAAGCCCATGTCGGTGAAGAACGCCTTGATGACGGGCGTCATCAGATCGGCGATCATGCCGGCTTCGGCGGCTTCGGGGCGATCGGATTCGGAGAGCGCCATGTTGAGCGTCGTCCACATGGCAACGGCGCGCGCGCCTTCCACGAACGCGCGGCTGTGCAGCAGCATGCGGCGCACATCGGGCTGCACCACCAGAAGATCGGCGGATTTGTCCGGCTCCTTCGGGCCCGTCAGCGCGCGCATGGCGCGGCGCTCATGGGCATAATTGAAGCCGTTCTGATAGGCCACTTCGCCGATGGAAATGCCCTGCACGCCGACGCCGAGACGCGCCGCATTCATCATGCCGAACATGCCCTTCATGCCGGCGGAGGAGGATTTCTTGCTCGCTTCGCCGCTCTTGTCGGGCTTCGGCCCGAGCCGCCAGGCCACCGCATTGTCGAAATTGAGCACGCAGGTGGCAGAACCCTTGATGCCCATTTTCTTTTCGATGCCGCCGGTGGTCACGCCGTTTCGCTGGCCCATCTTGCCGTCTTCGGAGACGATGAATTTCGGCACCATGAAGAAATTCACCGTGCCGAGATCGTCGTGAATCTGGCCGTTCTCGTCGGGGATTTTCGCGATCACCATGTGGATGATGTTGTCGGTCAGATCCTGATCGCCGCCCGAGATGAAAATCTTGGTGCCCGTGAGGCGATAGGTGCCGTCGGGCTGCTCGACCGCGCGCGTCTTCATCAGGCGCAGATCGGTGCCGCAGTTCGGCTCGGTCAAACACATCGTGCCCGCCCATTCGCCGGAAACCATTTTGGGAACGATGGATTTGCGCATCCAGTCCTGGCCCGTGGCGATCAGCGCGCCGCACGCCGCACCCGAAAGGCCGGGATACATCGCGAACGCCTGATTGGCGCTTTGCGCCATTTCGCCGAACGCCATCACCATCATCATCGGCATGCCGCCGCCGCCGAATTCGGACGGCGCGGCCAGCGCGCCCCAGCCCGCTTCGCAGAGCTTTTTATAGGCTTCCTTGAAGCCCTTGGGCGTGCGCACCACGCCGTTCTCGAAATGGCAGCCTTCCTCGTCGCCGGACTGGTTGATGGGCTGCAGCACTTCCTCGCAGAACTTGCCGCCATTGGCGAGGAGGTCGTCGATCAGATCGGGCGAGAGGTCCTCAAAGCGGGGCAGGTCGCGATAATTCTCGACGTTGAAGAACTCGTGCATGAGGAAGCGGAAGTCCTCGACGGGCGCGCGGTAGACGGGCATGGAATTGTTCCCTGGAAGCTTGTTGACACTAATGTCATTAGCGGGATGGTTTAATCTTTTGCCCCGCAAGAATAAAGCGAAAAGATCGGGGGTCCGTGGGCCAGTTTGGGCCGATTCGAACCGAAAAACAGGGTTTGGCGGGGTTTCGTTGCGTCAACCTGACAATTTCTCACCAAGGCGTGACCGCGCGGACACGGCGGGCCTTGCGGATGCGGGCTGGGCAGGGCATCCCCGCGGCCCATGAGACGATGGTGGATAGGATTGGCATTACTGGCCACGCTGGCAGCGCCCGCGGCAGCAGCGCCGCAGCGCGTCGTCTCGGTTTCTCTGTGTACGGATGAATACGTCTTTCGCCTCGTGCCGCGCGCGCGCATCGCGGCCCTTTCAATTCTGGCTGGCGACGCGCCGCCCATCGTCTCCACCATCGCGCACGAGGTAAAAGGCATCCCCCTCATCCGCTCCAATGCGGAGGAGGTCTATGCGATGCATCCCGATCTGGTGGTGATGGACGAGGGCACCGATCCGCGCCTTCGCGCCCATTTGATCGAGGCCCATATTCCGATCCTCGAAATGCCCAACGCCGTCTCGCTTTCCGATGTCCGCCGCGTCACGATGATGATGGGCAAGAAGCTGGATGCCGAAGCGCGCGCATCGGCATTGCTCGCGAAAATGGATGACGAACTCGCCGCCGCCCGCAAGCGCGCGCCCGATCCGCCCGTCAGCGCGCTGATCTATGAGCCGAACGGTTATGTCACCGACACGATCATCGCCGACGAGATCATGAATATCGCGGGCCTCAAGGATGCCGCGGAAGCCATGCATCCCTCGCGGCTCGGACGTTTGCCGGTGGAGGCGGTGGTGGCGGCCGCGCCGCAAATCCTCATTCTCAATAACAGCCATGACAACGCGCCCGCACAAGCAGCCGCGATCCTGCATCATCCCGCGCTGCAAAGCCTGAAGGGCAAGAGCCTGATCGTGCATGCCTCGCTCACGGCGCTGCTTTGTCCCGGCCCGTGGTCGGCGGATGTGGCGGGCCAATTCAGCGAATTCGCGCATACGCTTGCGAAGCAGGGACGCACGCACTAAATTTTCGCCAGCGACGGTGCCTCCCGGTCGTCGGGAGGAAAAGGGAATGCGGTGCAAATCCGCGGCTGTCCCCGCAACTGTGAGCGGCGAGTCTGGCCCCATTGCCACTGGGAAACCGGGAAGGCGGGGTAAGGCGTCCGAGCCGCGAGCCAGGAAACCTGCCGTTCGCTGTCGTCCACCGAAGGCCGGGGAGCGCCGAAGGTTGCGGGATTCCCGCATGTGGCGACGCTGACGAGGCGGCCATGGACGGCGCACTGGAACAAACCGAAACGCGAATCCGCATCGCGGTCGCCCCGCATGTCTGGGTGACGTGCGCGCTTGGGTGCCTTGCGCTTTTCTTCGCCGCGATTTCGTTTTTTCTGGGCCCTGCGAATCTTTCGCCGGGCGATTTGCTCTCGGGATTGTTTTCCTCGCACGGCATGACGAGCGTGATCGCGCGCGAGATACGCCTGCCGCGCGCGGCACTTGCGTTGGTGGTGGGTGCCGCGCTCGGTGCAAGCGGCGCAGCACTTCAGGGATTGTTCCGCAATCCGCTGGCCGAGCCCGGCGTCACGGGTGTGACGTCATCGGCGGGATTGGGCGCGGTGATCGCGCTCTATTTCGGATTGGCCGCGGCCGCACCGGCGACGCTTCCCGCCTTCGCCATTCTGGGCGCGCTCGCCGCCGCGGCGATCCTTTACATATTGTCGCGCGCGGGCGCGGGCGTGATGGCGCTGGTTCTGGCGGGTGTGGCGATTGCGAGCCTCGCCACCGCGCTCACCGCCCTTGCGCTGTCGCTCGCGCCGAACCCGTATGCCATGAGCGAAATGGTGCTGTGGATGATGGGCTCGCTGAAGGATCGCACATTGAGCGATCTTTATTTCGCGGCTCCGCTCACGCTCATCGGCATTGTGATTTTGATAAGCGCCGCGCGCGGCCTCGACGCGCTCACGCTGGGCGAAGAAGTGGCGCAAAGTTTGGGCGTGAACGTGCATGACATTCGCCGCCGTGTGGTGATCGGAGTGGCGCTCGCAACCGGTGCCGCAACGGCGGCGGCGGGCGCGGTGAGTTTCGTGGGCCTCGTCATTCCGCATCTGTTGCGCCCGTTCTATGGCTATGAACCCGCGCGCCTGATCTGGCCGTCGGCGCTTGGCGGTGCGGCGCTGGTCGCCGCCGCCGATGTCGCCGTGCGGCTGATCGCGCCGGACGGGCAATTGCTGCTCGGCGTACTCACCGCCATGCTGGGCGCGCCGTTCTTCATCTGGCTTATTCTCCGTATGCGGAGGGAAGGATGAGCGCGCTCGCCCTCCGCAACGTCTCCGCGCAGTATGGCGGGCGCATCGCGCTCGAGGATGTGACGCTCTCGTTTGCGCCGGGCCGCATCACCGGACTGATCGGTCCCAATGGCGCGGGCAAGACCACGCTGCTGCGCGTGGCGCTGGGATTTCTTCCCGCCGCATCGGGCACGGTGACATTGCTGGACCGGCCGCTCTCCGAATGGTCGGACGACGCGCGCGCGCGCACCATCGCGTATCTTCCGCAATCGGCCGAAAGCCATTGGCCGCTGAAGGCGCATCGCCTCGTAGCGCTAGGCCGAATGCCGCATCGCGCCGGATTCGCGCCGCTCTCCACAACCGATCTCGCCATCGTCAGTGAAGCGCTCGCGCGCTGCGATGCCACGGCACTGGCAGACCGCCGCATGGACGAACTCTCCGCAGGCGAAAAGGCGCGCGTGCTTCTCGCGCGAGCGCTCGCGACCGCCGCACCCGTTTTGCTGGTGGACGAGCCCGCCGCGCATCTGGACCCCGCCCACCAATTGCAATTGATGGAGTTGCTCCGTGAGGAAGCCGCGCGCGGCACGGCGGTCGCCGTCACGCTGCACGATCTGCCGCTCGCCTCGCGCTTTTGCGACGAGCTTGTGGTGCTGTCGAAGGGGCGCATCGCCAGCCAGGGGACGGCGCTTTGCGATGAAACGCTGGCCGATGTTTTTGGCGTGTCCGTAAAACGGGCGGAAGATGCTGTCATTCCGTGGCGGAGATTGTAAGCTCCCGCCAAATGGCGAGGTAAGCATGGCCAAAAAACACCGCTCCGACGACGACGAAAACGGCGACGCCCATTACAAACGCGCGCTTTATGACCTTCAGGTCGAGCTGGTGAAGCTCCAGCGCGATCTCATCAAGCGCGGCGCGCGTGTTCTGGTCATCGTCGAAGGCCGCGACGGCGCGGGCAAAGACGGCGCCATCAAGCGCCTCACCGAGCACATGAGCCCCCGCGAAACACGCGTCCATGCGCCCAGCAAACCTTCCAGCCGCGAGGACACTGAATGGTACTTCCAGCGCTTCGTGCGTTATCTGCCGGCGGCGCAGGAATTCGTGATCTTCAACCGCTCCTGGTACAACCGCGCGGGCGTGGAGCGCGTCATGGGTTTCAGCAAACCCAAGCAGGTTGAGGAATTCTTCGAATCCGTCGTGCCGTTCGAAACCATTCTGGCGCGCGACGGGCTCGCCATCCGCAAATTCTATCTCGATATTTCGAAGAAGGAGCAGAAGAAGCGGCTGGCCGCGCGGCGCAAGGATCCGCTCAAGCAGTGGAAGGACTCGCCCATCGACGATGCCGCGCTGGAAAACTGGGATGCATACTCCAAAGCGCGCGATGAGATGTTCGCGCGCACCGATCATCTGGCCGCGCCCTGGCATATCGTGCATGGCGATGTGAAGAAACTGGCGCGGCTCGAACTCATCCGCGATCTGTTGCACTCGTTCGATTACAGGGGAAAGTCGAAGAAGCTCGTGCGCCCCGATCCGGAAATCGTGTTCCCGTGGAGCGAGGCGGTGAACGGCGCGCGCAAACTCGCGCATTAAATAAAGAGCGCAGCCGGAGGAGGGGCTGGGGGGCTGGCTTTTCCTCCGGCTGCGCGATCAGGCCTGTGGGGCCTAATGCGTCGATGCGCTCGCAGAACCGTTGGCGCTGCCGCTCGCGCTGGCGTTGACGCTGGTGTTGTTGAGCGTGTTCGCCGCCGTTCCGGCCGCGCCGTTCGCGGCGCCTTCGCCGGTCGCCACTGCGCCATTCGCGGTGCCAAGCACCTTGCCGGCCGACTGATAGGCCGACTGGCTGACGGAATCGGTGTTCAACGAGCCGCTGCCCGAGCCGCTGGCCGAGGCATTCGCACCGCCCGCCGATCCGCTGACGCCGATATTGCCTGCGCCGTTCGCGCTCGAGCCGAGCGTGTTCAGCACGCCGGCGGCGGACGAACCCGCCGTGCCTTGCGCGGTGGAGGACGCGCCATTGACCGCGCCTTCGCCCTGGCCTGTGACGCCGGTCACGATGCCGCCGGTCTGCGGAAGCGTGGCGCTGCCGGACGCGCTGCCGGATGCGCTACCCGACGCGCTGCCGTTCACATTCGGAACCGTCGGCGTGACGTTTGGAACGGACGGAAACGAAGGCATGCCGATGCCGCCCATGCCGCCGGCATTGCCCATGCCGCCGATGCTGCCGACGCCGCCGAGCGTGCCGCCCAGCGAGCCGCCGAGCGAACCTGCGCCGCCCAGCAATCCGCCGGCAAAAGCGGGCGTGGCGATGGCAAGCGCGCCCACCATGAGCGCCGCCTGTGTGATTTTGCGGTAATTCGTGTTCATAGCTTTGCTCCTCATGTTGGTCCCCGTGGCAACCCAGCCACTGCAAACACAACGGAGGAGGGGCGGGATTTCTTCCCGAGGCCGCCTGAACAATTTTTCAGGGAACTTTCCAGCCTTGTTCGCGCGCGGCCGCTTCGCCTGCGGCATCGAGCGGCGCGCCCGCGATCATGCCGCGCACGGCCTGGCGCACCACATCGGGCATGCCGCTGGTCGCGGTTCCGTAAGCGCCCTCGGTTTCGGGCGCGCGCTGGCTGAGTGCTGCGATTTGCCAGCCATCCGCTTCGCGGCACGCAACGCCGCCGAGCGAAGGCGTGGTGAACGTGCGGCAATAATGATTGTTATGGTCGCGGAAGGAGATTCCGATCTGCGGACCTTGTGCGGGTCCCGCCGCCGCCAATTGATTGTCGAGCGCGTGCGCCAGGCTTCCGCGCGCCATCAACGATCCGTCGCGCACGCCCATCAGCGTATTGCCCGAAAGCACCACGCCGATGAAAACGCCGCAGGCGAGCGCCGCCGCCGGAACGCCCGTCCAGATAAGCCCGCGCGGAATGGCGCCGAAAGCCTGCGCGATCCGCCAGCGCAGAGAGGGCCGCGTTTCTTCCACCGCATCGCGCAAAGCCTGCGGCAAAGGCGCGTTCATCATCTCTTCGAACGATGCGTGCAATCGATGGCGCAATTCGCGCTGCTGCTCGACATAGGCCGCAAGATCGGGACGTGCGCGAAGCTCTGCTTCCACGCGTGCGGCTTCGTCCGGCGAAAGCTCGCCGTCGATCAGCGCCATCAGGATTTCGTTCGAAAGCGTCATGTCAGATCCGCCGGAATCGCGGCGCCTTTTCCGAACACATGGGCGCTCAGCGCTTCGCGGGCGCGCGCAAGCCTGCTCGTCACCGTGCCGATGGGCACATTCAATATCTCCGCCGCCTCGCGATAGGCAATTCCCTCGATCAGCACCAGCGCCACGACCGTGCGCTGCTCTTCGGGCAGGCGCTGAAGCGCACGCGCCGTATCGGCGAAGGTGAGCTTGGCTTCGGCATCGCGTGCGCCGTCGAGCGCTACGTCCTGGTTCTCGAGCGGATCGGCGGCGCGCACCTTGCGGGCACGGAGCTGATCGATCCACAAATTCTGCGCAATCCGGAACATCCAGCTTTCCAGCTTCGTATCGGGCTTCCATTTGTGAAGGTTGCGCAAGGCCCGTTCCACCGTATCCTGCACCAGATCGTCGGCGTCGGCCGCGTTGCCGGCGAGCGACAGCGCAAACCGGCGCAGCCGCGGCAAGGCGGCCGTCATCCGCGCGCGGATCGTTTCGAGGCCAGCGTCCTTCACTTGGGCCACAACGGTTAACCGGTCACGTTTCTTCCATGCGGGCACGCGGGAACGGCCCGCCGCAATTCGCACTTTATAAGGGCCTATCGTGATGGGATAAATGGCTGCCATGAGAAACCTGCGCAAACGGGTCCGGTTTATCGCCTGCGTTGCGGGCGGGCTCGCTCTGTGGGCGGGGGTGGCGGATGCGCAGCTTCTGGGCGGCGGCGTGGGGCCGCTGGTGGGCGGCGTGACCGGCACGCTCGGCCGCACGACGCAAGGCATCACCGGCACGGCCGATCATACACTCGATTCCACCCTGAATACGGTGCGCGATACCGTCGGCCGCCCGAAAGTTCCCGCGCGCACATTCGAGCAGGACACTTTCGGCGACCGCGTGGTGCGCGGCACGGTGCTGGCGATTGTGCCCAGCGCGCAAGGATTGGCTGCGGCGCGCACTCTGAATTTCGCCGTCGCGCGTCAGGAGACGATGCCGTCGCTGGGTCTGAACGTGACCGTACTCACCGTGCCCGACGGCATGAGCGTGACCGATGCGCTCGCCGCATTGCGCAAGGCCGATCCGAACGGCTCCTACGATTACGATCATCTTTACGATCCGAGCGGCGGGCAGATTTCCGATTCATCGCGCGGCGATGCGGGCGCAAGCATTTCGGCCGCGGCGAAGATCGGCATGATCGATGCGGGCGTGGATCGCAATCATCCGGCATTCGGCGACGCGAAGATCGTGACGAAGAATTGCGCGAGCGATAAAGAAAGTCCCGGTACCGCGCACGGCACGGCCGTCGCGTCATTGCTCGTGGGAAACGACGGCGATTTCCGCGGCGCGCTTTCCGGCGCTACGCTTTATGCGGCCGATGTCTATGGCGGCGATGCGAATGGCGGCAGCGCGGAGGATATCGCGCGCGCATTGGCGTGGCTTGCGGCCAACAATGTGCCCGTCGCCAATGTCTCGCTCGCGGGTCCGAAGAATGCGCTGCTAGGCGCTGCGGTTCAGGCATTTCTCGCGCGCGGACATATTCTCGTCGCGGCCGTCGGCAATGACGGGCCCGCAGCGCCCGCGAAATATCCGGCCGGTTATTCCGGCGTCGTCGGCGTCACCTCCGTCGATGCCGCGCGCAATATCCAGCTCGATGCCAATCAAGGCGCCGATGTGATGTTCGCGGCGCGCGGCGTGGACGTGCGCGTTGCGGGCGCCAAAGGCCATTACGTGTCGATGACGGGAACCTCGTTTGCGAGTCCGCTGGTCGCGGCGCGTTTCGCACTGATGCTTCCGCGCGCCGATGCGCAAGCCGCCGCGCGCGTCTTGCAGACGCTTGAACGCAATGCCATCGACCTCGGCACGCCGGGGCGCGATCCCGTTTTCGGTTACGGATTTCTCGATGCGCCAAGCGCGGTTGCCCGCACCGCCGCACAATAAGGCCAAATTGAGGCAAACAGCGTTGCATCTCTGCCGCGCATGGCCTGCGTATTCGCCCCGGCAAACGGAACCGCGCGTGGAACTTTCGCGTTTTTCTCACCGAAGGGGCGAGAACGCGAGTGCAAGAAAATGTCCTCCGCCGCCATCATTCCTTTTCAAAAGCGCGCGCGCTTTGCCGGCGCGCATGCCGACTACAACAGGGCCGATTTCATATTCCTGCGCACCCAATCGCCGGTGCTTCGCGATCTTCCCTGGGAAGAGCGCATCAAGCCGATGAAGAGCTGGAGCGAGATTGCGATGTATAGCGGAGCAACGGCGTTTGGCGCTGTGTTGCTCGTCTCGCTTCTGGCAGCAGGGATGTGAGAATTCGCGCGACCCCGGGGTGACTCGAACACCCGGCCTACGGTTTAGGAAACCGCCGCTCTATCCTGCTGAGCTACGGGGTCCACGCGGCGCCGAAAATGCCTGAGCCGCCGCGCGCGCGCAAGCGCCGTCAGGGCTTGCCATCGATCCAAAGCCATCTCGTCCGGTTCAAATCGCGCTGGTTGGGAATCCAGCCCTTCACGTAAGGCTGCACGAGATTGCGCGTCTTGCGGAAATTGGTGGGGATGATCGCATAATCGTCGAGCGCGAGCTGCTCGGCCTCGTTCAATATCTGCCCGCGCTTTTGCGCATCGGGTTCCTGTTCGGCCTCGTCCATCAGCGCATCGAACTTCGCATTCGACCACTGGCCGTAATTGTTGCCGCTGTCGCTGCGCAACAGGTCGAGGAAATTCGACGCATCGTCGAAATCGGCGATCCAGGCGGCGAAGGACAGCGCGAAATCGTGCGTCTGCAGGTTCTTGTAGTGGATCGCCAGATCGACCTGCACGATGTCCATGTCGATATAGATCTGGCGCAGCATCGATTGCAGCGCCGCCGCAATGCGCAAATTGTCGGGATCGACGGTGGTTTCGTAGGCCGTGTGCAGGCGGTGATCGGGGCCGTAGCCCGCCGCGCGCATCAGCGCCTGCGCTTTCCGGATGCGGCCGGGATAGCTCATGTTCACGAAATCGAAATGCGCGGTGCCGGGATAATCGGCGACATGCGGCGGCACGAAGGAATAAGCGGGCTTTTCGCCGAGCTTCATGATCTTGTTCACGATGGTTTCGCGGCCATAGGCGAGCGCGATGGCCTCGCGGATGCGCGCGTCGCCGAACGGAGGATGCTTGGAATTCACCGCGATGTAGGAGACGGCCAGATAATCGACCATGCGCAGCGTTTGCGGCATATTATGGCGGATCCAGTCGATATTGGCGGCGGGAATGGGCGTCTGGGTGTCGAGTTCGCCCGCGCGCATGCGCTTGAGCGCTGCCTGCGTGTCCTGCGTGGGATAGTAATTCACCACCTGGATGCGCACATGCGCCGCGTCGTAGAAGCGCGGATTTTTTACGAGCGTCAAACGGTCGTTGGGGATCCATTCCTTCGGAACATAGGGCCCGTTATCGACGTAATTCCTGACCTGCGACCACGCATCGCCCTTTGCCAGCACCACATGGCGCGGCAGCGGATAAAATGTCTGGTGCATCAAAAGCTGCGGCAGATAGGGCGCGGGATGCTCGAGCGTCAGCACGAGCGTGCGGTCGTCGGGCACGGTTGCGCCGAGCGCGGAAGCGGGCAGCTTGCCCTCGTTCACCGCCTTGGCGTTTTTGACGACCCAGAGATTATAGGCGTATGGCGCGGCCATCTTGGGATCGAGCAGGCGGCGATAGGCGAACACGAAATCCTGCGCCGTCACCGGCGCGCCGTCGGACCACACATGATTGCGGATATGGAACGTCCAGGTCTTTCCGTCCGGCGATACGGTCCAGCGCGTTGCAGCGCCGGGGATGGGCTGGCCCGCCGCGTCTTCGGTCGTCAGCCCGATGAGCAAATCGCCCAGCACATTGGCTTCCCATGTGCCGTCGATGTAATGCGGATCGAGGCTTTTGACTTCGCCGCCATTGCCGCGGTTGAGCGTCATCGCGTGGGGCGCGCGCGCGCTTTGCGAACAGGCGGCCAGCATGGCGCACAGCAGCGCCGCGCCGAAGCGCAAAACTCTCATGAATGCTCCCTATACCGGCACGGAGCGGTCGAGCGACAGAAACCGCGTGCGGTTGATGTTGACATTGTTGGACACCCAGCCCTTGACCTGAAGCGAAACCAGATCGCGCGTCACGCCGAAATAGACGGGCACCACGGCCGCGTCGTCCAGCACCAATTGTTCGGCCTGCTGCAGAAGCAGCGCGCGCCTGGCCGGATCGCGCTCGTAATCGGATGCCGCCACCAGCGCGTCGTATTTGGGGTTGGAATAAAGGCCGTAATTGAGATCGGTGCTCGAAGTCTCGAACAGGAAGAGATAATTCTTGGGATCGAGGTAATCGGCGATCCATCCCGCGCCCGCCACGGTGAAATCGTGCTTGCGCAACAGATCGTAATGAATCTGGCTTTCGGAGGGTATCAGCCGGGCCTCCGCGCCGATCTGCCGCCACATTTCCTGCAGCGTCACCGAAACGATCTTGGTTTCCGTCGTATTGCGGATGTTGAAATCGAAGTTGAGCGGATTGTTGTGTCCGAAACCGGCTTCGGCGAGCAGCGCTTTCGCCTTTGCCGTGCGTGCGGCCATCGGCAGGGCTTCGAAGGCGAGATGGGCGCGTCCGGGATAGTCCGGCATGCCCGCCGGCACCAGCGTATAGGCGGGCTTTTCGCCGGCGCGCAGGATTTTCGCCACCATGATCTCGCGATCGACGGCCAGCGACAGCGCGGTGCGCACGCGCACATCGTTGAAGGGCTCGCGCGTCACGTTGTATTGGAAATATTCGTTGAGGATGAAGGGATAGAGCCGCAATTCGCGCGGCATGTTGCGCCTGAGCCAATCGACCTGCTGCGGGGGAATGCTGTCCGTCACCAGATCGAATTCGCCCGCGCGGAAGCGTTTCAGCGAGGCCGAGGAATCCTGCGTGGGATAGAAATAGACGTTTTCCACCGCCACGCTTTCGCGGCCGTAGAAATGCGGGTTCTTCGCAAGCCGCACATGATCGTTCGGAATCCATTCCTTCAGAACGTAAGGCCCGTTGGTGGCGACGTGCTCGGGATTGAGCCAGCTATCGCCGTATTTCTCCACGATGTGCCGCGGCACGGGGAAGGTGGTGTAATGCGTCATCAATTGCGCGATATAGGGCACCTGGAAGTGGAAAGAGATTTCGAGTGTCATGTCGTCGATCGCGCGCACGCCCAATTGCTCGACTGCCATCTTGCCGCCGTTGACGGCTTGCGCGTTCTTGATCGGATAAAGCAACGAGGCATATTGCCCCGCCGTCTTGGGATCGAGAACGCGCCTGAGCGAAAACACGAAATCGTGCGCGGTCACGGGCACGCCGTCCGACCATTTGTGCGGGCGCAATTTGAACGTATAGACGAGCCCGTCCGGGCTCGCGGAATAGCTCAGTGCGGCGCCGGGAATGGGATTGGCCGCGGCATCCTCCGTCATCAGCCCCAGGAACATGTCGCCGATGATATTGTTCTCCCAACTGCCCGAGGCCTTGTGGGGATCGAGCGTGTCGGGTTCGGCGGCGTTGCCGCGATAAAGCGTGTGCGGATCGGCGGGCACGGGCTTTGCGGAATCGCCGGAGCCCGCGCGCAGCGCGAACGCCGTTCCCGCCAATGCCGCCGCAGCACCCGCTCCGATGAGGATGCGGCGGTTGACGCCGCCTTGTCCGGACTCAGCCATCAGGCCCTCGCCAGCAAATCGCGCAGATCATAGTATGCATGCGGTCGCGGTGCATTTCATGCCTGTAAGGAAACGCATCCGGAGGGAGCATTCCATGAACTTTCGTTTCAACGCGCTTCTCGCTGCGGCGATATTATCCAGCGGCGGCGCGGCGGCGGGCCCCAAGGAGGATGTGCTGGGCGATTTCGCGCGCTGCACGCACATCGCCGCCAAGGCCGCGCGCCTGGCCTGCTACGATTCGCTGGCGCCGCGCGTGAAGGCGTTGACGGCGCCGCCCGCCGTCGCGGCGGTACCGCCCATCCCGGCTGCGAAGCCAAGCGCTGCGCCCCCTGTTGCACCGCCGGCCGCAACCGCTGCGCCGCCGCCACCCGTCGCGACTGCCGCACCGCCGCCGCCGGAAGAAACCGCCGGTCCCGAAAGCTTCGGCGCCGAAGAATTGCCGCAGCCCGAAGCATCCGCGCCCACGGCGGAGGTCGACAGCATCACCGCCAAGCTCAGCGGCGTGACGCTCTCGCCCTTGGGCAAGTTCACCGTGGTTCTCGACAATGGCCAGGTCTGGCGCCAGCTCGGCGGCGATTCGCAGCTTGCGCGCTTCAAGGAGCCCGCCGGCGCCAACACGGTGACGATCTCGCGCGGACTTTTCGGCAGCTACAATCTTTCGCTCAACGACACCGGCACAGTCTTCAAGGTTCAGCGAGTCAAATAACGCAATCAATCGTGCTCGGCCACCCAATGATTGGGCGCCACTTCGAGCAATTTGGGCCGGTATTGCTCGGCGTCCGGATCGTCGATCAATCTGGATTTCATGAACGTCAGTTGTGCGCGCGTGTCGAGCGGCGAGGGCAGATCGCCTGTCAGTTCCACGCGCGTCTTTTCGCGCTCGTATTTCGGATCGGGCACCGGCACGGCCGCAATCAGCGCGCGCGTGTAAGGATGGCGCGGGTCCTGATAGATCGTGTCGCGGTCGGCCATTTCCACGATGCGGCCGAGATAAAGCACCATCACGCGATGGGAAACCTGGCGCACCACCGACAGATCGTGGCTGATGAAGATCATCGACAGCTTGAGATCGGCCTGCAATTTCAGGATCAGATCGACGATTTGCGATTGGATCGAAACATCCAATGCGCTCACCGCCTCGTCGCAGATCACAAGGCTGGGCTTGACGATCATCGCGCGCGCGATGCCGGCGCGCTGGTTCTGCCCGCCGGAGAATTCGTGCGGATAGCGGTTGATCCAGCCGGGCTCGAGGCCGACGCGCGCCATCATCTCGCGCACTTCGTCCTTCACTTGCGCGGGCGGCAATTCCGGTTTCAATGAGCGCAACGGCTCGGCGATGGATTGTCCGATGGTCATGCGCGGATCCAGGCTCGCCAGCGGGTCCTGAAACACGATCTGGAATTCGCGGCGAAGCGCGCGCAATTCCTTTTCGCGCAAGCCGCCCATGTCGCGCCCGCACCACAGAACCGCGCCTTCGCTTTTCGGCAGAAGCTTCATCACGGCGCGGGCGAGCGTGGATTTTCCGCAGCCGCTTTCGCCCACCACGCCCAAGGTCTCGCCCTCGTAAAGCGTGAAGCTTACGCCGTCGACGGCGCGCAGCGGCTTGGTCCGGCTGAAGAAGAGGCCGCCCGTCCGCACGGGAAAATAAACCTTCAAATCCTCGACATTCAGCAGCACCGGCCTTTTTTCGAGATCGCCGATGGCGGGCGCCGCCTGATGGCCCGGCCGCATCGGCTTGTCGATGCGCGGCATGGCGTCGAGCAGCGTTTTCGTATAGCCGTGGCGCGGCGCATAGAAAATGTCATCGACGCGGCCGGTCTCCACGATCTCGCCGCTGCGCATCACCTGCACATGATCGGCGATGCCGGCGATCACGCCCATGTCGTGGGAGATCATCACGATGGCGGTGCGCAATTCCTGTTTCAGATCGCGCATGATGTCCAGAATCTGCGCCTGCACCGTCACGTCGAGCGCGGTGGTCGGCTCGTCGGCGATCAGGAGATCGGGTCCGCACACCGTCGCCATCGCGATCATCACGCGCTGGCGCATGCCGCCGGAAAGCTCGTGGGGATATTGCGCCATGCGGCGCCTGGCTTCGGGAATGCGCACCAGATCGAGGATTTCGAGCGTGCGCTTCTCGGCCTCGGCGCGGGAAACGCGCTGATGGATCATCAGCGTTTCCATGATCTGCGCGCCCACCGTCATGTGCGGCGTCAGCGAAGTGAGCGGGTCCTGAAAGATCATGGTGATCTTGGAGCCGCGCAATTTGTTGAGCGCGTTCTCAGATGCGCCGAGCAATTCCGTGCCGCGATATTTCACGCTGCCGGTGGCGCGGCCGTTGCGCGCGAGCAACCCGGCCGCCGCGAGAAACAACTGGCTCTTGCCCGATCCGCTTTCGCCCACCACGCCCAGGCATTCGCCTTGCGCGATATCGAAGCTCAATTTCTTCACCGCATGCACTTCGCCGTCGGGCGTTTGGAACCGCACATCCAGATCGCGCACCTCGAACAGAGTCATGTCAGCGGTCCTTGGGATCGAGGGCGTCGCGCAGGCCGTCGCCGATGAAGTTGAAGCAGAAAAGCGTCGCCGCCATGAAGAGCGCGGGGAAGATCAGCATCCAGGGCGCTGCTTCCATCTGGTTGGCGCCTTCCGAAATCAGCACGCCCCAGGAGGTCAGCGGCTCCTGAATGCCGAGGCCGAGGAATGAGAGAAAACTTTCCGCCAGAATCACATCGGGAATCGTCAGCGTCACATAAACGATCACCGGCCCCACCACATTGGGAATCACATGGCGCGCGATGAGCCCGAACGTGCCCACGCCGCCCGCCCGCGCGGCTTCGATGAATTCCTTTTCGCGAATGGAAAGCGTCTGCCCGCGCACGATGCGCGCCATCGTCAGCCATTGCACCGCGCCGATGGCGATGAAGAGCAGAAAGAAATTGCGGTTGAAGATCACCATCAGGATGATGACGAAGAAAATGAACGGCAGCGAATAGAGCACATCCACCGAGCGCATCATCACTTCGTCCACGCGTCCGCCGATGAAGCCGGCCGCTGCGCCGTATGTCACGCCGATGAGCAGGCTCACCAGCGTCGCGACCAGCCCCACGGCTAGCGAAACGCGCGCGCCGTAAAGCGTGCGGATGAAAAGATCGCGGCCCACATCGTCGGTGCCGAACCAGTGCGCTCCGCCCGCGTTGCACATCACCATCGGATCGGGCCACCAGCCGGGCGAGCACGACACCACGTTGTAATTGATGGCGTCGAAGGCGTAAGGTGAAAGCAGCGGCGCGAATATCGCCATCAGCGCGATGATCGACAGCAGCACGATGCTCACCATCGCGGCGCGATTGCGCAACAGCCTGCGCCGCGCATCGACCCAGAGGCTGCGGCCTTTCACCTCCTGCGCTTTTTCGATCAGCGCGGCGTTGGCGGCGGGGGCGATCATTTGGCGAGCTTCACGCGCGGATCGAGCACCGCAAGCAATATATCCGCGACCAGATTGAGCAGGATGATGAAGCCCGCATAATAGATCACCACGCCCATCACCAGCGTGTAATCGCGGTTGAGCGCGCCTTGCACGAAATAGCGCCCGATGCCGGGAATGCTGAAAATCTGCTCCACGATCAGCGAGCCGGTGAGAAGGCCTGCAACCGCGGGTCCCAGATAAGACACCAGCGGCAGCAACGCTGCGCGCAGCGCATGGCGCCATACCACCAGCCTGTTCGGCAAGCCTTTCGCGTGCGCGGTGCGAATGTAATTGGAGTGCAGCACCTCGACCATGCTTCCGCGCACGAGCCGCGCGATGATGGCGACCTGCGGCAGCGCCAGGACCGTCACCGGCAGGATCATGTTTTCGAGCGCGCCGCCATTCCATCCGCCCACGGGAAGCGTGATGTCCACGCCCAATATCTTCAGGCCGTAGACTCCGAAAATGAGAGTCAGAATCGGGGCGGTGACGAACGTCGGAATCGTAATCCCCACCATCGCCAGACTCATCACGCCGTAATCGGATGTCTTGTTCTGGTTGAGCGCGGCGTATGTGCCCAGCGTCACGCCGAGCAGAAGCGCGATCACGATCGCGCTGATGCCGAGCTTTGCGCTCACCGGCAATCCGTCGGCGATGATCTGCGTGACGGTGAAATCCTTGGTCTTGTAGGACGGCCCGAAATCGAGATGCGCAAGCCGGTCGAGATAAATGAAATATTGTTCATAGACCGGCTTGTCGAGATTATAGGCCTTCTCGATGTTGTGCAGGATTTCCGGCGGCAGATGGCGCTGGCTGTCGAACGGCCCGCCGGGCGCCAGACGCATCATGAAGAACGTCAGCGTGATGATGATGAACATTGTCGGGATGGCGCTGAGAAGGCGCTTGACCGTGTATGCCAGCATCTCGCGTTGTTCTCTTCCGCGCGGGGCCAACCATGACGCGCTGGAGCGGGATGTCAATGTGTGGGAAGAAGCGAAGGTTGGCTTGCCGAGCGAAGCCGCGCCACGATGACTGGCTTGCCAGGGCGTAGTTGCGTGGGGCCAAAGCCCGGCTTCGTTCGCCAAGGCGAACTTCGCCGTGGCAGGCTCCGTTGCTGCGCAACGAAGCCTGGTACAGCCGCGTGGGATCGAACCACGGACCTCCGGATCCACAATCCGGCGCTCTAACCAGCTGAGCTACGGCTGCCCATACGGGATTTAAGCCCAAAACGGGCGCGGAAACTACGGTCGCGCCCCTGCGAATGCAAGCCTCGGACGCCAACTTGCCGGGCGTCCTTCCGCCCTCTAACCTTGCCTCGAACACCGGCATCAGACCGGCCTCTCGCAACGGGAAACGCCCATGAATCCGCGCCTGGTTGGCTTCGCCGAAGCCGTCGCTCTTATTGTGATCTTTCTGGCCGCGCCGGTGCACCTGGCGCTTTATCCCGCGCAAATGGCCGCCGCGGGCCCGTCGCTGGAGCAGCGGCTCGCTTCCATCGATGGCATCGACGGACAGGCCATCGCCCATCAGGCCGATGGCGACTGGCTCTCCAACGGGCGCACTTATTCGGAGCAGCGCTTCTCGCCGCTTTCGGCCATCGGCAAATCGAATGTGAAGGACCTCGGCGTCGCGTGGGAATTCCGCACCTATTCCGTGCGCGGGCTGGAAGCCACGCCGATTGTGTCGGACGGCATCATGTTCATCACCGGCCCGTGGAGCATCGTGTGGGCGCTGGATGCCACGACCGGCAAGCAGCTCTGGACCTACGATCCGCAAGTGCCCGGCGAATGGGGCCGCTATGCCTGCTGCGATGTCGCCAATCGCGGCGTAGCGGTGTGGAAGGGCGCGGTCTATGTCGGCACGCTCGACGGGCGGCTTGTGAAGCTCGACGCCAAGACCGGCAAGGTCGATTGGGACATCAACACCATCGACCGCAATCGCGCCTACACCATCACCGGTGCGCCGCGCGTGGTGAACGGTCTTGTCATCATCGGCAATGGCGGGGCGGAATTCGATACCCGCGGCTATCTCACCGCTTACGACGCCGATACGGGCCGTCAGGTCTGGCGCTTCTATGTCGTGCCGGGAAATCCCGCGCTGCCGCAAGCGAACCCCGCGCTCGATGCGGCGGTGAAAACATGGAATGCCGGCGGCAAATACAAATGGTGGGAATTGGGCGGCGGCGGCGCGCCATGGAACGACATGGCCTACGATCCCGAACTCAATCTTCTCTATATCGGCACGGGCAATGGCGATCCGTGGAACCGCAATGTGCGTTCGCCCGGCGGCGGCGACAATCTTTATCTGTCGTCGATCCTCGCCATCCACGCCGATACCGGCGAACTCGCCTGGTATTATCAAACCACGCCCGGCGATACGTGGGATTTCGATTCCACTGCGAACATCATCTTGGCCGATCTGAAGATCGGCGGGCAGATGCGCAAAGTTCTGATGCAGGCACCGAAGAACGGCTTTTTCTATGTGATCGACCGCACGAACGGCAAGCTGATCTCGGCGAAGAATTTTGCGGTGGTGAATTGGGCGACCGGCATCGACATGACAACCGGCCGTCCGATCGAAAACCCGGCCGCGCGCTACAAGGACAAAATGGCCATCGTCATGCCGCGCGAAGAGGGCGCGCATAATTGGCAGCCGATGAGCTACGATCCGCAAACCGGCCTCGTTTACATCCCGAGCGCGGATGGCGCGGCCATCTTCTCGCCGGTCAGCGACAAGGATTTCGTCTATCGCCCGCGCGCCTGGAACACGGGCAACGATTTCGCGGCGATCACGCAAGCCGTCCTCGCCGCGATTGCAAGCGGCCATCCGCCGCCGCCCGCTGTCGGCTATATCAAAGCGTGGGACCCCGTCACGCAAAAGGAAGTCTGGCATCAGCCGATGGCGGGCAATTGGAACGGCGGATTGCTCTCGACCGCGGGCGGGCTTGTGTTCGCCGGCGGGGCGGACGGAATCTTCGCGGCCTACGACGCCAAGACCGGCGAGAAGCTATGGTCCATCGATCTGAAGACCGGCATTCTTGCGCCGCCCATGGCCTATGAAGTGGACGGCGTCGAATACATCGCGCTGCTCGCGGGCTGGGGCGGGGCGGGCGGACTTTCCGATTTCAAGAATCCCACATCGGCGCTCACCAAATACAAGACCGATCAGGGCCGCCTCTTCGTGTTCAAGATCGGCGGCTATCGCGATGTGAAGCCGCTGCCGGCCGAAGGCGCGCCGATGACCGAGCCGCCGGCTGAAACCGCCGACGCGGCCACCATCCAGAAAGGCTTCTTCGTCTATTCGCGCAATTGCCTCGTCTGCCACGGCTTCTTCGCGCAGTCCGAAGGCGTGGTGCCCGATCTGCGCGAGGCGCCGCCGGAAATCTGGAACGCTTATGACGACATCGTGCTGAACGGGGCGCTCAGCCATGGCGGCATGGCGCCGTTCCGCGATCTCTTGACCAAGGATGACGTGGCCGCGATCCGTGCCTATGTATTGCAGCAGGCGCATCTGGCGTGGGATCAGGCCCATCCCAAGAAGCCCTGACGGGCAGGGGGCGCGCGCCCCGAAGCTCGAAGAGCGTAGGGGGGTCCCCCTCTTGTTTTTCGAGGTTCAATTAGGCCGGCCACAAGATGTTGGGCCGCGGCGGATAGGCAAACCCTTCCGGCTGCAATATTGTTTCAATAATTTCTTGCTGGAGTGGGGCCGACCGTTTATGGAAGCGCCCCATTATGAGCGACCCGGCCCATGAGCACGCAAAAGGCATCACGCCCCAAGGCGCGTCTGCCGCGCGGATTCCGCGATCGCAGCGGAGCCGAAATCGCGGCCGAGCGGCGCATGCTCGAAACCATTCGGCAGGTTTATGAATCCTACGGCTTCTCGCCGCTGGAAACGCCCGCCTTCGAATACACCGACGCGCTCGGTAAATTCCTGCCCGATCTCGACCGCCCGAACGAGGGCGTGTTCTCGCTGAAGGACGACGACGAGCAGTGGCTTAGCTTGCGCTATGACCTGACCGCGCCGCTGGCGCGCTACGTGGCGGAGAATTTCCAGAACTTGCCCAAGCCCTTCCGCCGCTATCAGGTGGGAAGCGTGTGGCGCAACGAGAAACCGGGGCCGGGACGCTACCGCGAATTCACGCAGTTCGATGCCGATACGGTCGGTAGCAATTCTCCGGCCGCCGACGCCGAACTTCTGATGATGCTGGCCGATACGCTGGAGAAGCTGGGGCTCGAACGCGGCGAGTACATCATCAAGATCAACAGCCGCAAGACACTCGATGCCATGCTCAATTTTGCAAAAATCGATCAATCGAAACGTGGCACCGTCATACGTGCCATCGACAAATTGGATCGGCTTGGTGTTGGCGGAGTGCGTGATCTGCTTGGAAAAGGTCGCAAGGACGAGTCCGGCGACTTCACCAAGGGAGCAGAACTTTCTTCAGAACAGATAGAACTAGTTCTTAACTGGGTTCTTCCATCCAACGAACGTCAAGAAACTGTCGGTACAAGCGACGCATCGGGCGAAGGTGCGATGGAAGTGGTGAAAATCCAACACCTCGTCAGAGATTGCGGCTATGATGACGACAGAATATGCATTGATCGAAGCATCATTCGTGGTCTCGACTATTACACCGGCCCTGTCTTTGAAGCGCAGCTTACATTTCCGGTGAAAAACGAGGCTGGCGAACCTGTGATCTTCGGCTCCGTCGCAGGTGGAGGCCGCTACGATGATCTTGTCGCGCGATTCACAGGTCAGCAGGTTCCGGCGACTGGTGTGTCCATCGGCGTTAGCCGTCTGCTGACGGCGCTCCAATCGCGCGGTCTAACTGGCAAGATCGACCCACTTGTTATTGTTCTGTCCCTAGATTTGATGAGCGGTGACGGTGCAACATATGCTTTCGAAACAGCGCGCGAACTTCGCGAGGCTGGTATTCGCGCCGAGGCCTATGTCGGCACCAAGAAATTCGGCGACCAGCTCAAATATGCCGACAAGCGCGAAGCTGCGATTGCCGTCATCGAAGGTCCAGACGAACGATTGAATAAGAAGGTCACGATCAAGAATCTCGTTGCTGGCGCTGAACTGTCCAAATCCATTGAAAGTCGCGCTGAGTGGCTTGGCGAACGACAAGCACAAACGACAGTAGATCGCAAAGATCTCGTCAAAGAAGTTCGCGCCATGCTGGGAGACGCGAAATGACCGCCTTCCCCAATTACGATTCGAAGAAAATCGCCGCACTCGACGCGCAGGCGCAATCCATTCTCGGCGTCTTCGAGCGCCACAAATACATCCGCGCCGAGCCATCGGTGTTGCAACCGGCGGAAATTTTCCTTGATCGTTCCGGCGAAGAAATCCGCCGCCGCACCTTCGCCTTCACCGATCCGTCGGGCAATGAATTGTGCCTGCGCCCGGACATCACGATTCCGATCTGCAAGATGTATGTGGGCGACGGCATCAAATTGCCCGCGCGGCTTTGCTACAACGGCCTCGTCTTCCGCCATCAGCCGGCCGAGCCCGAACGCCCGACGCAATTCTATCAGGCGGGCGTCGAACTGCTCGGCGTCAAGGATCGCGCCGCCGCCGAAACCGAAATCCTGACGCTCGCCGCCGAAAGCATGGAGGCCGCGGGCCTTTCCGATTACACGTTGAAGGTCGGCGATCTCGGGCTGTTCTCCGCCTTCGTCGATGCGCTCGACATTCCGCCGCAATGGCGCGGACGGTTGAAGCGCCATTTCTGGCGCGCGGGATATTTCGAGGCGCTGCTGACGCGCATGTCGAAAGGTGCAGCCAATGACGCGCAGCGTTTGCTCGCGCATCTGGGCACGCTGGGCGATGCGGAAGCGCGCGCGGCGTTCGAAGGCTTGATGGATTTGTTCGGTGCGGCGCATCAGGGCGCGCGCACGCGCGAGGAAATCGTGGATCGCCTCATGGAACAGGCCGCCGATGCGGCGCTGCGTTTCGATCCGAAGATGGCGAAGCTCTTGTCGCAATTGCTCGCGATTTCCGGTCCCGCGGAAAAGGCGCTCACACAAATCCGTACACTGACGAAATCGGCAGGCGTGAAGCTCGAAGCCCCGCTCGCTGCCATGAGCGCGCGCCTTGCCACGCTCAAATCGCTCGGCATCGCGCCCAACCGCGTCAGCTTCGCCGCGCGTTTCGGCCGCAACATGGAATATTACACGGGCTTCGTGTTCGAGTTGTGGTCGCGCGATGCGGAAGGCGCCGTGCAGGTCGCGGGCGGCGGGCGCTACGATACGCTGCTCGAAAATCTGGGCGCCAAGAAACACATTCCCGCCATCGGCTACGCCATCCGCACCGAGCGCGTGCTGGCCGCGAAAGCGAGGCGCACATGAGCGCGCGTCTCACATTGGCGGTGCCGTCGAAGGGCCGTTTGCAGGAGCAGGTGAACGAATATTTCGCCGATGCCGGTTTGCCGATGAAGAAGGCGGCGGGCGCGCGCGGCTATCGCGCCACGCTGGCGGGCTTCGACGATGTGGATGTGCTGCTGCTCTCCGCATCCGAAATCGCAGCGGCGCTTATCTCAGGCGACGTGCATTTCGGCGTCACGGGCGAGGATCTCATCCGCGAACAGGCGCAGTCGCTCGATGGCCGCGTCACGCTGATCAAGAAACTCGGCTTCGGTCATGCCGATGTGGTGGTCGCCGTGCCGCAAGCCTGGATCGATGTCGCCACCATGGCCGATCTCGATGATGTCTGCGCGCAATTTTATCAGCGCCATCGCCGCCGCCTGCGCGTGGCGACGAAATATGTCACGCTCACGCGCGCGTTTTTTGCGCGCGCCGGCATTGCCGATTACCGCATCGTCGAAAGCGCGGGCGCCACCGAAGGCGCGCCTGCCGCGGGCGCGGCCGAAGCGATTGTCGATATCACCAGCACGGGCGCGACGCTTGCCGCGAACGGGCTGAAAATTCTCGATGACGGTTTGATCCTGCAAAGCCAGGCGCAATTGGCCGCCAGCCTTTCCGCCAAATGGCCCGCGCCCGTGCGCAAAACCGCCGAGACATTGCTCTCCCGCCTTGCCGCGCGCGAACGGGCCAAGGCGTCGCTGGTGTTGCGCGTGCGGCTTTCCGGCAATGCGAAAAAGATTCTGGCGCAAGTGCAAAAATTGGCCGAAGCCGAAATCCTCTCGCAACCGGGCGCCAAGGAATATTCGCTGCTCGTGCCGCGCGGCAATCTGATGATCGCAACCGATATTTTGAAAGGCGCGGGCGCCATCACCGCCGAAGAAGCCGATTACGTGTTCCGCAGCGGCGACCCGCTCGTCACGGCGTTTGCCAAATCATTGCGGTGACACTGGTCCGCCCGCGATATCGGGATCGCCGATATGCGCCGCCTTCCAGCGCATCGCCATGGTGATGCGGCTCCTGCCCGAAGGATGATCGTAGAAAATAAATTCTTCCAGCGGCGAAGGATCGAGCTTCCTGTATTCCGAAAGCTTGAGCGTGACGGTCGCAAAACCGTCGGGCTGGCGCGCGGCATTGAGCCCGAAAATATCGGCCTGCCGCTCCGCCGTGCGCGAGATCGTGTTCGTCACCGGCGTCATCGCGAAGAGGAACACGCTCGTCAGCGCTACGAGCAGCGGCAGGCCCGCCGGATCGTCGATGGTGCGCACGTCCCAATTGCCGCCGAAAATATCCGCCAACGCCCGGAAGCCCCAGTTCACGAACACGAACCCCACGAAATAGACGAGCCCGAGCCATGTCAGCAGCACCGCATTGTGATCGAGCACGTAATGGCCCATCTCGTGGCCCATCACCGCCATGATCTCGCGCGGGTTGCAGCGGTCGATGAGATTGTCGTTGAGCGAAATCTGCGTGGTGCCGAACATGCCCGAGACGTTGGCGGAAATGCGCTTGTCCTGGCGGGATTCGTCGAATTCGTAGACATTATCGGCCGGAATTCCGTTGGCGCGCGCGAGCTGAAGGATTTGCGTCTTCACCGGCCCATCCTTGAGCGGCTCGTAATGATTGGTCAGCGGCGCGATGAATACCGGATAGACGAAAATGGTAATCGCCAGAAATATCACAGCGATGATGCTGCCCCACAGCCACCACATCCTGCGGCTGCCGCGGATGATGGCGTAAAGCACCGTCAGGAAAATCGTCATGCCGAACAGGCTGACGGCGAAATTGATCCCGAAATCGCCGAGCCATTGCAGAAAATTCTGGTTGGAAAGCCCGTAGGCGTACTCGCGCAGGAAATCTTCGTAGATCGTCAGCGGTAAGGTTGCCGCCGTCGCCACGACGAGGTATTGCACCACATAAATCGGCGCCTGCCAGAAGCGCGAGCGCGTGATGCCTTGTGCGATGTTGCGCATCGCCGCCGAAATGCGCAGCCATAAAAACAACCCCGCCACCACGAGCCCATAGATCAGATCGGCCAGCAGCAGCCAGTATTTGCCTTCGAAGTATGAGTCGGATTGCGCGCGCGCCGGCCCACTCACTTGTGCGAGATGGGCGTTCACCGCCTTTTCGGAATCGAAACCGGAGATCTGCGGCGGGGGAAGTTTTTCGACCGTGATCGTGTGAGTGGGTGCTGCGCGCGGCACGTCCTGCGCCGCGGCCTGTCCCGCAATCAACAGCCACAACATCGCGGCCAAACCCAACCCGATCCGCATGCTTTCCTCCCGTTTTGAAGAAGCCTAACAGAAGATGGCGTTACGCAAACCCCTGGAGCACGCGGCTGTAGAGCGCCAGCGTGTCGGCGCACATCTTTTCGCGCGTGAAATTCGCGCAAATGTGATTTTGAGCGGCGGCGCCCATCGCGGCCCGGCCCTCTGCACCGAGCGACGCCAGACGGTTAATGGCGCGGGCGAGCGCGGCCGCATCGCCGGGCGGCACGAGAAGGCCGGAGACATCGGCCGCGACGGTTTCGCGCGCGCCGCCGTGATCGGTTGCGATCACCGCGCGGCCCATGGCGCCCGCTTCGGCGGCCACGCGTCCGAAGGCTTCCGGATCGGTGGAGGCGGAAACGACGATGTCGGCCGCCAGATACGCCGCCGCCATGTCGCGCACATGGCCGGGGATGACGACGTTCAATCCCTTGGATGCTTCGCGCAATTCGGATTCGTATGCGTCTCTGCCTTGCGCATCGCCCGCCAATATCGCGCGCACATTCGCAAGCTTCAATTGCTTCAGCGCGTCGATCAAAACGAGTTGCCCTTTCCACCGCGTCAATCGTCCGGGCAACAGGATCACCAACTCACCATCCTTCACGCCCCATTGCGAACGCAGCGCCGCGATGCGTTCCGGCGAAATGGAAGCCGGATCGAATGCCTGCAAATCCACGCCGCGCGGAATGACGGCGATACGTTCCGGCGCGATGCCGTATTCGCGCGCAATGTGATCGGCCGTCCATTGCGAATTGGCGATGATCGCGCTCCCGCGCACCATCGCGGAGTTGTAAAACCGCTTGAGCGCGTTCCCCGCGTTGTAGATGCCGTGATAGGTGGCGACGAACGGCACGCCCGTCATCTTCGCGGCCCACAATCCGCTCCAGGCCGGCGCGCGCGAGCGGGCATGCACGAGCTTCACATTGCGCGCGCGGATGATGCGGGCGAGCGCGAAGGCGTTGGCGATCATGGTGAGCGGCGATTTCGATGCCATCGGCAACGCGATCAATTCGCCGCCCGAAGCCGCGAGTTCGCCCGCAAGCCGTCCGCCTTCGGAGGCCACCAGCGCTGCATATCCCGCATGCGCCAGCGCCGCGGCCACGTCGACGGCCGTGCGTTCCGCGCCGCCCGCATCGAGCGAGGGCACGAGTTGCAGAATGGCTGGCCGCGCGGCCGCGCTGTCACTATGGTGCGTTTGAGTCACGGGGTTCGCACATGGAACGATTGAAACGCGAGGACGGCGAGACCATCGCCTATTTGGCGCGCGGCGGGAAGCCTCCGGGGCTCGTCTGGCTGGGCGGCTTCAAGTCCGACATGACGGGCACGAAGGCGCAAGCCTTGGCCCAATGGGCGGAGCGCGAGGGCAGGGCGCTTGTCCGTTTCGACTATTTCGGCCATGGCGCGTCGTCGGGCGATTTCCGTGGCGGCACGATCTCGCGCTGGAAGGCGGATGCGCTGGCTGTGATCGACACGCTCACCACCGGCCCGCAAGTGCTGATCGGCTCCAGCATGGGCGGATGGATCGCGCTGCTCGCCGCACTCGCGCGGCCCGAACGCGTGGCGAGCTTGCTCCTCATCGCGCCGGCGGCCGATTTCACCGAAGACCTGATGTGGGCGCATCTGCCCGAAGACGCCAAACGCGACATTATGGAAAAGGGCGAATGGATCTGGCCCACAAATTACGGCGAAGAGCCCTATCCCATCACACGCAAACTGATCGAGAATGGCCGGAAGAATCTGATCCTCGACGGGCCGATCGTGCTCAATGTTCCCGTGCGCATCCTGCAGGGCATGCAGGACCCCGATGTGCCGTGGATGCATGCGATCAAGACGGCCGAGCGCATCGAGGGAGACGTCACGCTCACATTAATCAAAAACGGCGATCACAGGCTCTCCACGCCGCCCGATCTCGCGCGCATGCTGGGGGCGCTGGAAGGTCTGCTCGCCAACATTAAATAGAGTTCGGGTTTGCCGTCTTGCTTTCGCCATGCTGTGCGGATTTGCTCCCGCCATGCGCATTCTGGCCGCCCTCGTTTTGCTTGCCGCAACGCCCGCGCTTGCGGCGGAATATACGCAGCTCGACGATCTGGCGATCCCCGGCTCCAGCCGCTACGAGCGCTGCCTGTCGCTCGCCCATTCGAGCCCGCAGGCGGCTTTCGATGCCGCGGTGAAATGGAATGCGGGCGCCCCCGCCGAGCATTGCGAAGCCGTCGCGCTCACCGGCCTTCGCCGCTACACCGAAGCGGCAAGCAAACTGGATGCGCTCGCCCGCGATGCGAAGAATGGTGGCCCGGCGGATCGCGCCACGCTGTTCGATCAGGCGGGCAATGCATGGATGCTCGCTTCGCATGCCGATCAGGCGGTGGATTCCTTCACGGCGGGGCTTGCGCTCGCGCCGGGCGATTCCGACTTGCTCGCCGACCGCGCGCGCGCCAGCGCCATGCGCAAGGACTGGACCGCCGCCGACCGCGATCTGACGCAGGCGCTGATGCGCAACGCGGGCGATCCCGAGCTTTACGTGCTGCGCGCCAGCGCCCGTCACGCCATGGGACGCAAGAAGGAGGCACGCGCCGATATCGATCAGGCGCTGCATCTGCGCCCCGCATTCTCCGAAGCACTGCTGGAACGCGCCGGTCTGGAAATGGAAGACGGCGATGTTTCGAGCGCCAAGGCCGACTGGCGCACGGTCATCGACACCTCTCCGCGCAGCGCCGAAGCGAAGGACGCGCGCGCGCATCTTGCCGAGCTGGAACCGCCCAAGCCCGCCGCGTCCGGTCCCGCCGTTCCGGCGGTGCGGTGAGTTCTAATCCGCCGGCGGCCGCAATATTTCTGTTGTCAGCGGATCGAGATCGGGATGGATATGCTGCACCGATTTCCACACAAGTCCGCTGGCATCCATCCAGAAAATATTGGTGAAGGACCAATCGGGTTTTTCGCTCTTGCAGATTTCTTCGATGCGGTGGGTTTTGATTACGGCGCCCAGAATCGTGACCGGATCGGCGCCTTTGGATTCGATGTGGCAATGAAGCGTCACCGCGAACAGATTCATGTCCCGGAAATCGGCCTGACGCGTATCCTCGCGCGCGGGCGCATTCGGATCGGCGAAAGCGGCAAGCGGATCGCCGCCCGCGACCGCGCTGAGATTATACTCAAAACCTGACGTGCGAATAATGCGTCCGCCGCGCGTTTCAATCGCAATATGCGCGGCCGATGTCCACAATTGTCCGGCTCCGCCGCCCGACGCCAGCACCACCATCTGCTCCGGCCCGCCGCCCACGCGCACACCCATCGAGGCGTAAGGAACGGAAGCGGCCTGTTTCAACGTGATCGTGCCTGCGTCGCCCGCGAACATCATTTGTCCCGCTTCGTAGATCTGCTGCCAGCCCGTATCGTTTTCGGAGCTGCATCCGGCGAGTAACAGCGCACCGATAAGCGCGGCCTCACGGAGCGGCGATTTCATCTTCGTGCTCCGTAATCTCGCCATAGCTTGCGCGTCCGGTTTCGCGGTAGAGGGAATCGTCGCCGTCGAGCCGTTGGCCGCCGTCGCGCGTCAGCGGCCGAAGCGTCAGATCGTAGGAAGATTGCGTCGACAGCGGCAACGCCCATTCCAGCGGAATGGAAATCATAATGCCCTTGTCGAAGCTTCCTTCCCCGAATTTTTCGAACGGCACGTTGGTGAAGGTCGCGAACGCGCCGATCTCCACGCCGGAAGCAAAGCGCCGCGTCACTTCGACGGTCGCGCCCCAATCGCCCGCGAGATACCGCCCCGCATGCAAATTCACCCCGATGCCGTGCCAGGGCGAGCGGTAATAGAGCGACACATGCCCCGTCAGCACATGATAGTGCTGTAGGCCGAACAGCCGGTCGAAATCGCGCTGCCACACTTCGTAGATATCCGCGCCGAGCGCCCAGCGCGCGCCTTCCGGCCGCCACAAAACCTGCGCGCCCGCGCCTGCGAACATGCTTTCGAGATAACCGGCCCTGGCCTCGAAGAACACGTCGGGCGCAAGCCGCCCGCGCCACGCCGCATCGAGTGCTGCGATGCCGTTCTGGCCCTTGGTCAGATATTCGGCGATGTCGCTCCGCACATGCGGCAGCACGCTGTTGCTGGCGCGCCTGGTGTCGAACGTATTGTAGATGTTCGCCTCGAACGCGCCTTCCAGCGCAAGCCCCGGCCCGAACTCCACCGCGCCCGACACGGCCAGATAGGCCTGAATGCGATACGGCGCCGAAGGGTCAAAAAGACCTTGCCGTAGGCTCGGCGAAACCGCCCACGAGAAGCGAGGATAGGTCCCGCCCCGGTTGTCAGCCAGCATGGGATCGTCGAGCGGCGGGGCCGATAGCGAAATGGCCGCGCCGATTTCGGACGGCGAACCGCGCGCGTCGAACATGCGCTCCAGAGGCGCGCGCAACAGCGATATTTCCTGCGCCGGCACGCCCGAAACCACGGCTACCAGATGAAACGCTTCCACGCTTGGCGGCGCATCGGCCATGAGCACGCGCGCGAGCCGCCCGATGGCCTCGCTTTCGAATGCGTAGCGATGATTGGTGTAATAGAGCGTCAATTCCTGAGGGGATATGGCGAGCGCCTCGATGCGCAAACCTTGAATCGCCGCATCGGCGCGGATTTTCGCCTCGGCCAAAGACGCATCGAAGCTGGGCGGCTTTGTTTCCGGCGCGCCGGAATCGCCGATACTCGCGATCTGGTAGGATGCTTCGACAATCGGATTTCGATGCACGGCGCAGAACACCACTTTGCCCTTCGCGTCGTCGAGATCGGTCACCGCCACGGAATCGATGCGCGTGCGATAGGCCTCGGCCGTGCGCTCGTATGCGCCGCAATATTTGCGCGCATGGCCTCTGGCATGCACATCCACCATCAGCGTGCGGTCCATGATTTCGGTATCCTCGATGCCGCCGCCCAGATGCTGCGCCACATTCTCGCGCGTCACGAAATCGGCCACGGCGCCCGCGCTCTCGGCATCGCTGCGCATTTTCACCGGCATCGGCGGGGTGCCGATTTTCTCGCCCGATGAGGGCAGCGACGGATTGGCCGAGAAGGTAAGACTCGCGCCGAAGCTGTAGCCATAGAACCATCCCGCCGTCATCGTCACACCGGCAAGCGGCTGATAGGTGAGGCCCACATTCAGCGGCGATGTGCCCTTGAAGCCGCCGAAAGCGCGCTCCTGCACATAGCGGTCGCTGCTATATTCGAGCGTGAGATTCAAATTCTCGATAGGCGTGCGCCAGATTACCCCGCCGAACGCGCCCATATCGGGTCCGTGGAAGAACGAGCCGAAATCGACCTGACCGCCTGTGGTTCCGTTGCGCGTGCGCGTCTTGAACGAGGAAAAAACATCCGCGAACGGATTGCCGAACGTGCCGTTGGAGGCAAGCCGCCCCCAGCCCAGCCCCGCCGTCACGTCGAAATCGAGAAAGCGCTTCGTCGCCGCTATATATTCGCCGCCGTAAATGCCTGTGCCCACGATATCGCGCAGGCCCAGCGAAATGTCGGGCGTATAGGCGTCCTCCTCGAACAGCCGCAGCTTCAGCCCGAAGCTGCGGTCGTAATCGGGCGAATGCGTCCAGCGCCCGATGCGCGTGTAACGGAACGAGCCTTCGAGCCACGGCAGGATCTGGAACGACAGCGTGCCGCGCCCCACATTGTCCATGCCGGAAAGCGTGAGCGCGAGCTCGCCGTCCGGCGCCATGCGCGCGCTCGGCATGTCGATGAGGCCCGCTTCGCCGAATGCGTCGCGCTGGGTGAATTCGTCCGCGGCCGCGGCTGTGGATAAAACCGCGCAGGCGAAAAATCCGATGAGTCGCAGAACGGCGCGCAACCACCCACGTGTCGGCTGACGGAAAATCACCGGCCCGATTCCCCCTCGAGAATATTTTTATGGTCGGCGCGTTTGCGCGCGGCAAGCGAATTGCCCGGCGCGCAATGCATTCGTTCACAGCCAAATGCGCGCGTCGTATGACAGGTTTGCAAAACGGCGCACATGATTGTGGATGGTTTGGCGCGCGCGACCGGCAATTTCTTGCGGCGGCCCCTCCCATCGCATACACGAATCGGTTGAATTTATACGGTGCTGGTTCCACCGGCTCGAGCCGCGAGGGGGATGAGTTTCACGATGGGCCGGATTTTGCGGGCGTTGAAAAAGCTTGGGCCGGCGTTTGTCTGTATCGCCGCCTTGTCGATGCTCGCGCCGGCCGCCACTGCCGAAGACGGTGCGCAGCCTGCAAGCGATTCGGGGACGCTGCCGCCGGAAATCCAGTCGCTGTTGCCGCCGGGCATGACGCCGCAGCAGGCAATCGCGGTGTTGAAGTCGGGCGTCCATCCCGATCAGAGCGATGGATCGGAGCCTGCCGAGCTGAAACGGCAAATCATCAGCCCCGGCGCCGCGCCGAAAGCGGAATCGCCTGCGCATTCCTCGCTCGAAACGATCTATTCGGCGCGCATCCATGCGCCCATCGGCCAGTTCGGCTACGATCTCCTCGCCAATGGAGGAACCGCCGCGACCACGCTCAACGGCGCGATCCAGGACGATTACATTCTGGGAACCGGCGACGAAATCGTCATCACGCTGCAGGGCCAGCAGAACGCGAATTATTCGACGCGCGTGGATCGCGACGGGCGCGTGCTGTTCCCGAACCTGCCGCCGATTGCCGCGGCCGGGCGCAGCTTCGGCGCATTCCGCCGCGATCTCGAAGCCGCCGCGAGGCGCGCCTATGTGCAGACGCAGGTCTACATTTCGGTGGGCGAGATCCGCCAGATTTCCGTGCGCGTGGCGGGCGAGGTCGATCATCCCGGCGTCTATGCGCTGACGGGGCTTTCCACAGTTCTGGACGCCCTCGATCTGGCGGGAGGCGTGAAGAAAACCGGCTCGCTGCGCAACATCACGCTGGTGCGCGATGGCGTGGCCCATACCATCGATCTTTACGCGCTGCTGCTGACGCACGGCCAGACGCCCGACATGACAGTGGCCGAAGGCGATCGCATCGTCGTGCCGCCTGTCGGTTCGACCGTTGCCGTGACCGGCGATGTGCGCCGCCCCGCGATCTACGAATTGCCTCCGGGCGAAACCGCCGTCTCGGAAAGCGAAGCGATGCGGCTTGCCAATGGCCCGGAAATCCGCGGGGCCTATCGCGAGATGATCCAGCGCATCGATAAGGACGGAAAGGAAAAGCTCTCGGACGCGACGGCCAAGCCGGGCACGGCTGTGCGCGACGGTGAAATCCTCTTCGTCTACAAATCGGTCAGCGCTTCGCTCGGCACCGTGCAGCTCGAAGGATCGGTGCGGCTGGCCGGGCTTTACGCACTCGACAAAGCGCAAACGCTGCACGATCTCATTCCGTCCGCCGATGTGCTCGCGCCCACGCCCTATATGCTGCTCGGCGTCATCGAGCGCATCGATCCGAAAACGCTCCAGCGTTCGCTCATTCCGTTTTCGCTCATCCATGTGCTGGAGGGCCGCGAGAATCTGCCGCTCATTTCCGGCGATGTCGTGCATGTCCTGACGCTGGACCAAATGCGCGCGCTCGCGAAAACCCAAACCGAGGCCGATCAAAGCGCGCCCTGGGCGCAAAGCGGCAACGATTTCATCGCCATGCCGGAAGAGCAGCAAAATGCGGCGCAACCAGCCGCTGTGACGCCAGCCGCTGCCGGCACCCAAACCGGCGCAAGCGATACGGGCGCGCCCGCGAACGGCCAATCTTCGGAACCGCAGTCAGCCACCGATCTCGTGGGGCTTTCCGCCGATGACGCCGCCTTTTTCGGACGCGTGCTGGGCGATTACCGCGTCACCTTGCGCGGCGCGGTGCGCAACAGCGGCGTCTATCTCGTCTCGCCCGGCACCACGCTCGACGAAGTGGTGCAAGCCGCGGGCGGGCTCGACGCCGATGCCGATGTCAGCTCCGTCGGAATCACCAGCACTGAAATCAACAACGTTAGCGGCCAGTCCACCACCGCGCGCAAGACGCTCGGCGTTCCGCCCGCCCAATATGCAAGTGTTGCGCTTCATCCGCGCGACGTGATCGAGTTCCACCACGTCTATACCGACATGGCGAAAGGCACGGTGCGCATCTCCGGCGAGGTGCGCTATGCGGGCACCTATTCCATCCTGCGCGGCGAGCATCTGTCGCAATTGCTGGTGCGCGCGGGTGGCCTCACCGATGTGGCCTATCCTTATGGCACCGTGTTTCTTCGCCGCTCGGTGGCTGCCATCGAAAAGGCGGGCTACGAGCGCGTGGCCGACGAAGTCCAGCGCCAGATGCTGGTGGGAACCGCGCGCGCGGGCGGGCGCGAGCAATCCGGGGCGCCGTCGCAGGAAACGCTCGCCGCCACCGAGGCCTTTGTCTCCCAATTGCGCGATCACAAGGCGCTGGGGCGCATCTCCATCATCGCCGATCCGAGCGTGCTCGCCGCCCATCCGGACCGCGATCCGATATTGGAGCCCGGCGACAGCATCTATATCCCGCAGCGCCCGAGCACGGTCACCGTGCTGGGCGATGTGATGCAGCCGGGAAGCTATCCCTTCGATTCATCGCACAGCGCCGAGGATTATATCGATCAGGCCGGCGGCTATGGCGACAACGCGCAATCCGATCTGGCCTATGTGGTTTACCCGGACGGCACGGCGCGGCAGCTCGACAGTTCGTGGCTGTCGTTCGGAGCCCAGGGCATCCCGCCCGGCAGCGTGATCTATGTGCCGCGCCAATTGTTCCCCACCGACTGGCTCGCGCTGACCACCTCCATCGCCGATGTGGTGAAGGATTTCGCGATCTCCATCGCCTCGGTCGCGGTGCTATCGAACAATTAGCCGCTATAATGCGCCGCATCGGGAGGCGGATTTCGTCACATGCGCGCAGGATGGGTATTGGCCGCGGCGTTGTTGCTGGCCTCGTCTGAGGCCGCGGCCGGCGTGGAAACCGTGACGGTCACGGCCACGCACATGACGCAGCCGGTGGGCGACGGCGCGTTTTCCACGGTGACGCTGAATGCGGATCAGCTTGCGGGCGCCCGCCTCGATGCCGCGCTCGAGCAGGTGCCGGGCCTCTCGCTGTTCCGCCGCTCCGCCAGCAATACCGCCAATCCGACGACGCAAGGCGTATCGCTGCGCGCGATTGCGCCATCGGGTGCGGGCCGCGCGCTGGTGCTGCTCGACGGCGTGCCGGTCAACGATCCGTTCGGCGGCTGGGTGATCTGGACGGCGCTGCCGAGCGAAGACATCGACGCGGCTGAAGTGGTGCGCGGCGCGGGCGCTGGCCCTTACGGTGCAGGCGCGCTCACCGGCACGATCCTGCTCGGCGAGCGCGACGACGAAAACGGAATTGCCGCCGCGGACGCATCGGCGGGAACGCTTGGCACCTATCGCGCAGCCGCATCGGGCGGCGACGAACTGGGCCACCTGAATTTGTTCGGAAGTATTTCCGGCGAACGCTCGAACGGATGGATTCCGGTTCAGCCTCCGCGCCGTGGCGCGGCCGACAATCATCTGTGGTTCGATGGCGGCTCGGCAAGCTTGCGCGGAGAAACCATGCTCGGCGATGTGTCCGCCGCCGCGCGCATCGGAGTTTACGATTCCGCGCAAGGCGCAGGGCTTGTGGGCGCCGAGGCCAAGGCCCATGGCGTCAACGCCAGCCTCACGCTCGCGCACGCCGCACCCATCGGCTGGCGCGTTCAGGCATGGATGCTGAAAAGCGGATTCTCGAACACGTCGGTTTCCGTTCCCGCATTTCCAAATCCCCGCGCATCCGCCACGCCCGCCAACGATCAATACGCAACGCCCGCGCTCGGCCTCGGCGCAAATGCGGCGCTGGTGGGCGCGCGCGGCGCTTTCCGCTGGGAAGCAGGCGGCGATGTGCGCAACGATTCCGGCGAGTCGCGCGAGATGTATCGCTACATCTCGGGCGCTTTCACCATGAACCGCCGCTCCGGTGGTCAGGAAATCATCGCAGGGCTTTACGGCGAAGGCGCATACGATACCGGCGACTGGCTTCTCACCGCAGGCTTGCGCGCCGATTATTGGGCGACGTCGCAAGGCCATCTGGTCGAGAGCGTGCGCGCAACGCGCACGATCACCAACGATCAGAATTATGCCGGCCGCGACGGCATCGTGCCGACCGCACGCATCGGAGCGCGCTACAATTTCGCGGATCAATATTTGCGCGCCGCCGCTTATGCCGGTTTCCGCGTGCCGGCGCTGAACGAGCTTTACCGGCCGTTCCGCGTCGGCAACAACACGACCAATGCCAATGCGGCGCTCAAACCGGAAAAACTTTCCGGCGCCGAAATCGGTTGGGGTGGCAATATGGATGGCCTTGCGTGGAATCTCACCGGCTTCTGGAACCGGCTGCACGACGCCATCGACAACCGCACGCTGAGTTCTTCGCCTTCGGGTTCCGTCGCGCAGCGACAGAACATCGGCGATATCGATGCGCTGGGCGCGGAAGGCGACGCGTCATACAATCTCGATGAGGATTTCGCGCTGCACGCCGCCTTCTCGCTCACCGATGCGCGCGTCAAAACCTCCGATCTCGATTTGAACGGCAAACGCCCGGCGCAGGCCCCGCGCATCACGATCACCGCGGGCGCGGCGTGGCGTCCGCTCGATCCTTTGACATTCAATGCCGATCTGCGCTGGGAATCGTCACGCTTCGAAGACGATCAGAACACATTGCGTTTGGGCTCGGCGTTCGTGGCGAATTTCGCCGCCAACTGGAAATTCGCCAGTGCGCTGGCGCTGATGCTGAGTCTCGACAATGCGTTCGACGTCAAAGTAGCGACCGCCGAAGCGACGGACGGAACGTTCAGCGACGGCCAGCCGCGAACCATCGCCTTGACGCTGAACTACACGCCTTAACGCAATCCCAGTTCCCGCGCGATGATGCCGCGCAGAATTTCGCGCGTGCCGCCGCGCAGCGAAAACGAGGGCGAGGATTGCAGCAAATAGGACAGCGTGGCGCTGAAAGGATCGCCGTCCGACAAATCCACATCGTCGCGCGCCAGCGCCTGAATGGCGCGGGGAATTTCCTGTTCCAGCGTGGTGCCCAAATCCTTCACCACGGCGGCTTCCACCGCGGGCGATTGGCCCGCCGCCAATTGGCCGACAATCGACAAAGACATCTGCCGCAGCGTCCACATCTGCGCGCTCATCTGTCCGATCAAAATCTTTTCCGCTTCGCTGGGCGCATCGCCTGCCACGCGCAAAAATTCCAGAAACAGCCGCAGCGACGACAAATACCGCTCCGGCCCGCTGCGCTCGAAGGCAAGCTCCGCGCCCACCTGCGACCAGCCATCGCCCGCGCGGCCGACCAAATTCTCGTCCGGAACGAACACATCGTCGAAAAACACTTCGTTGAAATGCGTGGCGCCGGTGAGGTCCGCAATCGGGCGCACCGTTAGCCCTTCGCTTTTCATGTCCACGATGAATTGCGAGAGCCCGGCATGGCGCGTGGTTTCGTCGGATGTGCGCACCAGCGCGATCATGTAGTGCGCGGCCTTGGCGCCCGAGGTCCAGATTTTCTGGCCGTTGACGCGCCAGCCGCCATCGACTTTGCGTGCCCGCGTGCGCACGGAAGCAAGGTCTGATCCCGATCCCGGCTCGCTCATGCCGATGCAGAAATAGGTTTCGCCGCGCGCGATGCCGGGAAGCAGGCGCGCGCGCTGTTCTTCCGTGCCGAAACGCAAGAGCAGCGGCCCGCTTTGCCTGTCGGCCACCCAATGCGCGCTCACCGGCGCGCCGGCCGCCAGCATTTCCTCCAGCATCACATAGCGTTCGGCGTACGAGCGTTCATGCCCACCATATTTCTTGGGCCATGTCATACCGAGCCAGCCGCGCTCCCCGAGCTTTCGGCTGAAGGCGGGATCATGCCCCGACCACGAACGCGCCCGGCGCACCGAGGGCATGTCGGGAATATTTTCTTTCAGAAAGCTGCGCACTTCGCCGCGCAAGGCCTCGGCCTCGGGCGGCAGATCGAAGGGCGTGAAGACGAATTCGCGCATCGCCGCGCGAGCGTACTACATCGACTTCTTGGCGTCTTCCGGCGCTGCCGGATTGGCCGGAACGGGCTGCGTCACGTCGGCCATGTCCTCGCTCCAGCCGCCGCCGAGCGCGCGATAAAGCCCGATATCGGCCTGAAGGCGGGCGAGCTTGATCTGCACGAGCTGATCCTGCGCCGTGAACAGCACCTGCTGCGCCTGCAGCACGGCGAGCAGATCGGCCACGCCTTCGCGATATTGAATCTCGGAGATGCGGAAGGCTTCCTGCGCCGCGTTGACCTCGTCGGTCTTGTATTTTTCCTGTTCGGTGAGGCTTGAAACCTGTCCCAGCGCGGATTCCACATCGGCGAAGGCGTTCAGCACGATCTGGCGGTAATTGGCGACGAGTTCTTCCTGCCGCGCGCGCGCGAATTTGCTTTCGCCTTCGAGCTTGCCGCCGTCGAAGATGGTTTGCAGCAGCGATGCGCCGATGGAATAGCCGAGGCTGGTCGAATGAAAGAGCGCGGATAACGCGGTGCTCGCAACGCCGCCGGAAGCGGTCAAGTCGATGGAGGGAAAGAAGGCCGCGCGCGCCGCATCGACATCGGCATGGGCCGCTGCGAGATCGGCTTCGGCCTGCGCCACGTCGGGCCTGCGCCGCAGCAATTCCGACGGCAATCCGGGCGCGACGATGGGCGACACGATGGCGTCGAGATTATCGGCGCGCACATCGAATCCTTCCGGCGTATGCGCCAGCAATACGGCCAGCGTATAGCGCGCCTCGCGCTCCTGTTCCTCGATGGCCGGAATCTGCGCCTTCTGTCCGGACACCTGCGCCTGCTGCTGCGCCAGATCGAGGCGCGAGGATACGCCGGCATCCACCTTCGCTTCAGTGATTTTCAGGATGCGGTCGGCGGCGTTGATGTTGTCGAGCGCGATGGCGTCGCGCTGGCGCAGCGCCAGCACATCCAGATATGTGTCGGCCGCATCGGTGGTGACGGTGAGCGCGACCGTCTCCTGCGCAAAGCGCGCCGACTTCAACGCTTCCGTCGCCGAGCGCAGATTATCCCGCGCCAGGCCCCAGAAATCCAGTTGATAGCTCGCATCGAGCGACGCGCCGAAGGAATTGGCCGACGACCATTTGCCCGTCGCCTTGCTGCCGGTGCGTTTGGCGTTCGCGCCCAGATCGACGGACGGAAACAGCGATGAGCCCGCGATCTCCTGATTGGCTTCGGCCTCCAGCACGCGCGAAGCGGCCTGCGAGAGATCGAGATTGTCCTTCTGCGCCGATGCGATGATCGTGTTCATCTCGTCGCTGCCGAAGCCCTGCCACCAATCGGCCGTGGGCCACACCGCAGCCCCGCTCGCCGCGGGCTGCGAGAAGGCGGAGGGCACGTCGCCGGGCTTCAACGCGGCGGGCGGCGCGGTGGCGCATCCGGCTGCGGCAAGGCTCAAGGCGGCGACGGACGTGATTTTCGGGAGGGCTTTCATGGGGGTTCACTCGCTTGAGAGCGCGACCACGGGATCGAGCCTGGCAGCCTTCATAGCCGGTGCGAAGCCGAATACAAGGCCCGTGGCCACCGCGCAGGTGAAAGCAAGGATAATCGGAAGCGCCGTAATGTCGATGGGCGTTCCGAATGCGCCTATCAAAAGAGCGATTCCGACCCCGCCCAATACGCCCACCACGCCGCCCAGCGCCGAAACCACGGTCGCTTCCGTCAGGAATTGCTGAAGGATATCGCGCATGCGCGCGCCCGTCGCCATGCGGATGCCGATCTCGCGGGTGCGTTCGGTAACAGACACAAGCATGATGTTCATCACGCCGATGCCGCCGACCAGAAGCGAAATCGCCGCCACCGAGCCGAGCAGGATGGTCAGCGTGTTCTGCGCGGTGGTGGCGGTTTGCAGCACGGCCGCCATGTTGCGCACGAAGAAATCCTCGGTGTTGTTGTGGCGCGCGGTGAGAAGCGCGGTCACTTCGTTCTGGACGTTGTCCATCTGCGTCAGATCGCTCACCTGGATGGTGATGGAGCGCACGAAATGCTGGCCGAAGATGCGCAGCATGCCCGTCGAAAGCGGAATGAACACGACGTCGTCGGAATCCTGGCCCGCAAAATTCGCGCCCTTCGAGCTCATCACGCCGATCACCTGGAACGGCACATTGTTGATGAGGACATATTGGCCGATGGGATCGCCGCCATCGGGCATCAGATTCTGCACCACCGTTTGTCCCAGCACGACGACGGCGGCATAGCTCGTCTGATCCGCATCGCCGATGAAGGTTCCTTGCGCCACCGGCCAGCTTCGCACATCGGTATAGGGCGCGGTGGTGGCGTCTACTTGCGTCTGATAATCGACGTCGTTGAGGCGCACGGTCGCCCCGCCCGTGATTTCCGGCACGGCGGAGGCCACGTAGGGAAGCTTCGCGATGGCGTCGGCGTCTTCCGGCGTCAGCGTGGCGATGGGGCCGTTATAGCCGCGCATATTGTGCCCGCCGGGCCGCACCAGCAGCAGATTGGTGCCCATCGAGCCGATCTGTTCGACGACGGCCTGCTTGGCGCCTTCGCCGATCGCCATCATCGCCACCACCGAGCCCACGCCGATCATGATGCCGAGCAGCGTCAGCACGGTGCGGAAGATATTGGCGCGCAGCGCGCGCATCGCCATGTGCATGGCTTCGCCGAGGCCCGCAAACGTTTTCGCCGCCGCAGAGCCTTCGTGGTCGTGATCGGAGGCGAGCGCCGCGACGCGCGCAGGGTCGGGCCCGCTGTCCGAAATGATCGCGCCGTCTTTCAGCTCGATGATGCGCCGCGCATGCGCCGCCACGCTCTTGTCGTGGGTGATGAGGATGACGGTATGGCCGCGGCCGGCAAGCTCGGCCAAGAGCGCCATCACATCCGCACCGCTCTTGGAATCGAGCGCGCCGGTGGGCTCGTCGGCGAGGATGATGCGGCCTCCGTTCATCAGCGCCCGCGCGATGGAAACGCGCTGCTGCTGTCCGCCCGACAATTGATTGGGCCGGTGCGAGACGCGCTCGCCAAGCCCCAGCGATTCCAGAAGCGCGTTCGCGCGCGCGCGCCGCTCGGCCGGCGGAAGTCCCGCATAGATCGCGGGGATTTCCACATTGTCTGTGGCCGTCACCGAGTGGATGAGATTGTAGCTTTGGAAAATGAAGCCGAATTCCTCGCGCCTGAGGCGCGCAAGGCCGTCCGCATCGAAATGGGCGATGTCTTCGCCCGCGAAGTAATAGCTTCCGCTCGTGGGCTTATCGAGGCAGCCCAGAAGATTCATCAGCGTGGTTTTGCCCGAACCCGACTGGCCCATGATCGCCACGAACTCGCCGGGATAAATATCGAGCGAGATGCCGCGCAGCGCCTGCACCATCACTTCGCCGCCGCCGGTGACGAAGGTCTTCGTCACGTCGCGCAACGAAAGCAGCGGCTCGGCCGCGCGGGCCGCCGTGAAATCGCCGGCCTCCTTGTTCAATGGAAGCCTCCGAAGCCGCCGCCGATATGCCCGCCACGCTGATTGTTGCTGCTGGAGGATGGCGCCGCCGTGGTTGCCGTCTGCTTGAGGCCGGAGACGACCTGATCGCCCACATTCAGGCCCGAAATCACCTGCGCCGACACGCGATTGCTCACGCCGATCACGATGCGCGTGGGCTTGATCGTGCCGTCCGGCTCCACCACACGCACGAAGGCGTAGCTTTGTCCGGCCGGAAGTTTCGGCGGCTTGCGGTGGCGCGGCGAAGAGGATTGGGCGGCCGAACCGTCACCTTGGTTCGGGGTCCGGCTCGAGGTCCGGCCGCCCGCGTGAGCATGCCCTTGGTGGAGCGCCGAAACGGGCACGATCACGACATTGTGCGCCGATGCCGTCACGAAAAAGACCTGTGCCGTCATCTGCGTCATCAATTGCTGGTCAGGGTTGGCGACGTCGAAGGTCGCCGTATAGAGAACGACGTTGTTGGTGGTTGTGGGCGTGGGTTGGATCTGCTCGAGCTTGCCGTACCAACGCTTGGAGGGATCGCCCAGCGTCGTGAAATAGGCGGGCATGCCCACACGCAGCTTCGGCACGTCGGCTTCGGAGACCTGCGTCCACACTTCCATCAGCGAAAGATCGGCGATGCGCAGAATGGTCGGCGCCTGCTGCACCGAATTGATGGTCTGGCCTTGCTTGATCGATTCCGAAACCACGGTGCCGGACATGGGCGCGTAGATCTTGGTGTAGCCGAGCGTCACCTGATCGCCGTTGAGCTGCGATTGCGCCGCTTCGACCTGCGCCTTCAAGGCGTTCACCTGGGCGCCTGCCGATTGCATCGCCTGATTGGCCGAATCGTAATCGGCCTTGTCGGTGGCGTTGGCCACTTGCAGGCGTTGCTGACGTGCGAAGTTAGCCTCGGCGAGCGCGTATTGCGCCTGCCGGTCACGCATCTGCGCCTGCAGATTGGCGACATTGGCCTGATCGGATTGGACCTTGGCAGTCTGCACCTGCGGGTCGATCTCGGCGAGCAACTGACCCTGCTTCACCGTATCGCCGATATCGACATAGAGCTTCTTCAACTGGCCGGTCGCCTGCGCGCCAACATCGACATAATTCTTGGGCTGAAGATTGCCGAGCGCGGTGACGCTGTCCTCGATATCGCCGCGGGTGACGGTCGCGGTGGTATATTCCGGCCCGCTCGAACCGGTGAGCGCATACGCGCCATAGCCGAGTGCGCCGATCAGGACGGCCGCAATGCCGATGGAAAGATAAGGCCGCCTGCGCGCGGCGGCGTAAATTTCCGCCGCCTTCAGCCCGGCAGTGGCGCCGAGCCTTTCGACCCAGCCCGGCCTGATCGTGGTTTGAGCATGTACGGACATTGCCGCCTCGCGTTCCCGAAATACGCGCCTCTCTCGGACAGTAGAGTGGGGTGTCATTACGTCGGCGAAAAGGCCGGCCGGCGCATTGAACTGTATCAAACTGTCGCCGCGCGGGTGGAACCGCCATGCCTCGCGAAATAATATTTGGTCATGTAAGCCCAAAAACGCAGACGGCGCGGGGTTTTTCGCCCCGCGCCGCCGTCAGGTCCGTAGAGTAGGGCTCAGGCGCCGCCGAGGTTCTTGTGGATCACCCGGAAGCGGGCAAGCTGGTCGATGGCGAGCGTGAAGTCGGGCTGGATTTCCACCGCCTTCTTGTAGTCCTCGTAGGCGCCGCGAACGTCGCCCAAGGCTTCGTTCACAATTGCGCGGTCGTAATAGGCGATTTGCGGCTCGCGCGCGCCCATGTCGATGCCCTTGTTGAGATCGACGAGGGCCTCCTTGTAGCGGTGAAGCGCAAGCAGCGCCGCCCCGCGGTCGACATAGCCTTCGGCCAGGCTCGAATCCGTTTTCAGTCCCTTGTCGTAATCCGCAATCGCGCCTTCGGCGTCGTCGGTGCGCGAACGCAGGATTCCGCGATTGATGAGCGTTGCAGCACGATCGCGCATCGACAGCGTACCGTCGTCGAGCGCGGACGTGCAGGTGATGATGCCGCTATGGGCTTCGCCGCCGAACTCGGCGGCTTCATAGCAGCTCTTCGCCAGGCCATTTCCCAGAACGGTGATGGCGGCGTTGGCGGCGGTGGCAAGCGCAAGGCTTGCGGCCGCGCCCAGCACGAATGTGGTCAGGCCCCGTATCGTCATGGCGGCTCCTCCAGAGATCGGCAGCATTGTCGCACCGCGCAGAGGCAACGTCCATTGCCCGCACGCTTTCGTGAGCGCCGGAAAGGGGCCTTTCCGGCATCTGTGCAGATGCAAATTAATGCGATTTGATCGTGTCTTCCGGCTCGCCGGCCATGGCAAGCTTGCGGCCCGACTCATTCAACTCGCCGTGAGGGGATTCTCATGAACTGGCCCATGCTTGCGCCCATCGTGCTGCTCTTCGCCTCGAACACCTTCATGACGTTTGCCTGGTACGGCCAGCTCAAATATCCGCACGCGCCGCTGTGGCTGGTCATTCCGGTATGCTGGGGCATCGCCTTTTTCGAATATTGCCTGGCCGTGCCCGCCAACCGGATCGGCCATCAGGTCTATTCGCTGGCCCAGCTCAAGACGATGCAGGAGGTCATCACGCTTCTGGTGTTCGGCGTGTTCTCGGTTCTTTTTTTCGGCGACACGCTCAGATGGAACCACATGGTGGCGTTCGGATTTCTCGTCTGCGCCGCCTATTTCGCCTTCAACAAATGGTCTTAGTTCCAGGGATTGTCGCTGAAATCCTTGACCGCGTGCAGCGGAATGCGGATCGACGGATTGGTGCCGAAATAGACGATCAGCGTCATGTGCTTGTTGCCTTCGTCCCATTCCATCTGGGGCGCTACGCCGCCCGGATTGCGGAAGGTTGTGCCGTCGAAATCGAACTGGCGCGGCTGAACGGCGTCCCAGCCATTGGCAAGATCCTGCGCCAGCTTCTGGCGCACGCCAGCCTTGTCGTCGGCCGGCATGTTGGCGAGGTCCTGCGCATTGGGCGCGCTGACGAGGACCGTGCCGTTGGAGGCGATCTCCAGCCGCGCCACCACCATCGTGTCGTCGGATTCGTAGGCGCCTTCCCATTTGCCGGCCGGCGGCTTGGGATGCGAGCAGCCATAAGCGCCAGCCAGGCAGAGGCCGGCGACAAGCAATGCCGTGACAAAACGCATGGCCTAACTCCGGGAATCAGGCGGGCGGAGGTTATTCTTACCCGATTTAGAAACCGTAACGACGCCCTCAAGCATAGCAGATGTGACAAACCTCCCCTTGCCGGGCGGGGCGGGCGGTTGATACGCCCTCTGAGCAAGACGAGGGACGTCCCGTGACCAGCCTGCCCAAAGGATTCCTTGCCGAATCGCTCGGCCGCATCCAGCCGTCGCCCACCATCGCGGTGACGCAGAAGGCGCGCGACCTGAAGGCAGCGGGGCGCGACGTGATCGGGCTGGGCGCGGGCGAGCCGGACTTCGACACGCCCGACAACATCAAGGAAGCCGCCATCGCCGCCATCCGCCGCGGCGAGACGAAATACCCGCCCGTCGAAGGCATTCCCGAATTGCGCAAGGCCATCGTGGGCAAGTTCAAGCGCGAGAACGGGTTGGACTACACGGTGGCGCAGACCTTCGTCGCGCCGGGCGGCAAGGCGATCATCTTCAACGCGCTGCTCGCCACCATCAATCCGGGCGACGAAGTGATCGTGCCCGCGCCCTATTGGGTGAGCTATCCCGACATCGCGCTGCTCGCGGGCGGCAAGCCGGTCGTCATCGAAACGCGTCTGGAAGATGGATTTCGCCTGACGCCGGAAGCGCTGGAAAAAGCAATCACGCCGAAAACGAAGTGGCTGATCTTCAACCAGCCGTCCAATCCCACCGGCGCGTGCTACAGCCGCGAGCAATTGAAGGCGCTGACCGATGTTCTTTTGAAGCATCCGCAAGTGTGGATTCTGACCGACGATATGTACGAGCACCTGATCTATGGCGGCTTCAAATTCCACACCGTAGCCCAGGTCGAGCCGAAGCTTTACGAACGCACGCTCACCATGAACGGCGTGTCGAAAGCCTATGCCATGACCGGCTGGCGCATCGGCTATTGCGCGGGCGCGGAGCCGCTCATCAAGGCAATGTCGAAGCTGCAATCGCAATCGGCGACGAGTGCGTCATCCATCTCGCAATGGGCGAGCGTGGAGGCGCTGAACGGCCCGCAGGATTTCATACCGGTGCGCGCGAAAGCATTTGAAGAACGCCGCGATCTGGTCGTGTCGATGCTCAATCAGGCGAGCGGCATCGAATGTCCGAAGCCGGAAGGCGCGTTTTACGTTTATCCGTCGATCCGCAAGCTGATCGGCAAGACGGCTACGAGCGGCAAGGTCATCGCCACCGACGAAGACTTCGCCTCCGAACTTCTGGAAGCCGAAGGCGTGGCCGTGGTGCATGGCGCGGCCTTCGGGCTGTCGCCCTTCTTCCGCATTTCGTATGCGACTTCCAACAAGCTCCTGGAAGAAGCCTGCACGCGGATACAGCGGTTCTGTGGAAGCCTGCGCTGATACGTACTCCCCCTTACGGGAAACACCGAACTTTCGGACACCCGCCAAACGGGCCGAAGCTTTGTGTGACCACGGGGAGTGACCGGTATGAAAAATTCCAGAGCAGAACGCGCGCAGGATTTGGCCGCATGGTTTCGCGCGCAGGCCGAAACGGGCAGCGCGAGCGAAGCCGACCTGATGGCGCGCGCAGCACTCGCGCTCGAACGCATCGCAGTCCAGCGCGCACCAAGCATCGCCAATGACAACGGCGCTGGCGCAAGCCGCCGCGCACGGCGCTGATTGAATTTCTTAGGGCAGATCGACGCGGAAGACCTGCAACGCAGGATCGGACAGCGCGATAGGCTTCAGCCAGGATGGCGCGCGATGAGCGGCGATCTCCGGCAGCAACCCGTTGCGGCCGCCATTCTTGAGATAGAACCGGTAATCCGGCGAACTCGGGCACGTAACGACATAATCGATCCCGCGCTGCTTCAGCACGGAGGCAGCATGAGCGGGGCTGCCGGTGAAGATCCTGTAGGTGTCGATGATGCCCGCGCCGTCGCGATGGTACGGCCCGGCCACCACGGAGTGCCGCGTATCCATCAGGATCGCCGGTCCCTGATCGACAAACGCGGCCATGCGGCCCGGCGGCAATTGGGCAAGCGGTGCAATTACACGCGTACTGAAACAGTCGAAGGCTTTATCGGGCGGGCCTGTGCCGCTGGCGAGAGTCTGCTCGGCGGCGAGAGCAAATCCCGCATCGCTTGCCGCAAAGATAAGCATCGCAACCGCCGCAGCTCCGGCGGCAGGCGAAAGCCGCGAGTTTTGCAGGCGGCCAAGCAGAAACACGCATAAAGCCGCCATGCCGCCGATGCCGAACAGGATCGCGAACATGCTGGCGCGTGTCTCGATTGTCGCCACGGCCCATGCGAGCGCGGCAAAACTTGCGGCCATCGTCATTGCCGGGCGTTTCGCGCGATCGCTCAGCCGCAGCATCGCCAAACTCGCTGCCAGCGTGGCGCAGCCATAAAGATAGGAACTGATGAAGAAGCTCGTGTCCTGCACGGCGATCTTCCAGGCCGGCAAGGCTTCCTGTATGCGCGACAGCCATATCGTATTCAGTTGATCGCTTACTTTGGCGTATGGCCCGGCAAGACAATCCGGTCCGATCAGCGCAGCGACACCGAATAGAAGCGCTGCGAGCGTGGCGATTGCGGCGCTGCGCGCGATGCGATTGCCGGGTGGAAGAGCGGAACAGGCCGCGAGTCCGAGCCCGCCTGTCAGCGCCAGCGCCGCGTAAAACCGGGAGAAATCATCGCAAGTTGCATGGGCCTGCTCGAAGCCCGCCGTGGCGCCGAAGAACAGAACTGCCGTGCCTGCGGCGAGCGTCAATCCGAACATGGCAACCGCTACGCGATAACGAAGCGGATCGGCGATCCAGCATAGCGCTACGATCAGGGCCGCGAGCAGAACATAGGGCAGCGTTTCCAACCCGATGCCGAGCGTCAATGCCGAAAGCACCGCCGCAATGATAGCCGCTCTGCGGCGGGGAAGATCGAGCAGGCAAACCACGAGCCAGATCGAAAGACCCATCTGCACGGCGTCGTGATCGATACGGCCGGGCTGGAACTCCAGCGTCAGCGGAATGCATGCCACGCCGAGAACCGCAGCGATCAATCCGCCCTCCATTCCCGCCAGCCGCTTCCCGGCTGCCGCAAGCCCCACCAGCACGGGCAGGGCGGTCAGGAGCGGCCAGCACCATGCCGTGACTGTCTCCGCGCGCGCGGCGGGCATCGCGGTACGGAACAAAAGGATCAAGCCCGCAATCGGCGCATCGATCAGCCGCGACCAATGCATCGGCAGGCCGAACGGCACATTCATGCGGTGCTGGGTGAGATCGAACCAGGTTTGGCCGGCAATCAGGTCGCGCACCTCGGCCAGCCGCATCGCGTCGTCGGTGGAATAGAAAAAAAGTTCCGGATGCAGCGCGGTTCGCAAGAGTGACAATATACACAGGCCCACCCACAGGATCACCGCCGTCCGCTCTGGCGAAAGCCGGAACGCGATACGCACTGGCTGGGCGCTTTCATTCACCATTTGGAAAGCCTAGAGGCGGCGGCCTGAAGACCTCGTAAATGACCGGCGCAGATTCGTTCCTCTTGCCAACACACCCTTCCCGCGCGAGCATCGTTATTCAAGGGGCGCGAGACGCGGCCCATAACGGGATTGCGCGTGGCCTGCGCCCCGGACCCCGATTTGGGTTCGATGGAGGCGCTTATGTCCAAAAAAAATGGAGGTCGGGGGCCACGCACAGTGGCTCTGGTGGGTCCTTACGGCAGCGGCAAGACCACGCTGCTCGAAAGCATTCTGGCCGTCACCGGCGCGATCCAGCGAAAAGGCTCCATCGCGCAAGGCAACACGGTGGGCGACGCATCTGCCGAGGCGCGCGCCCGCCAGATGAGCGTCGAAGTCAATTGCGCCACCACCAAATTCATGGACGAAAGTTTCACCTTCCTCGATTGCCCCGGCTCTATCGAATTTTTGCAGGATACATTGAACGTGTTGCCCGGTATCGATGCGGCTGTCGTGGTGTGCGAGCCGGAAATGGGCAAGATGCAGATGCTGAAGCCGTATCTCAAGCGGCTGGACGATTTGTCGATCCCGCATTTCCTGTTCGTCAACAAGATCGACAAGGCGGGCGGGGCTTTGCGCGATCTGCTCGCGATTTTGCAGGATGTGAGCGACAAGCCGCTGCTGCTGCGCCAGATTCCGATCTGGGAGCGCGGCATCGTCACGGGATTTGTCGATCTCGCGCTGGAACGCGCTTTCGTCTATCGCGAGCATGCGCCGAGCGAATTGATCGAATTGAAGGGCGACGAACAGGCGCGCGAAAAGGAAGCGCGCTTCCAGATGCTGGAAAAGCTCGCCGATTACGACGAGCATCTGATGGAGGAATTGCTCTCCGATGTCGAGCCGCCGCGCGACGAAGTTTTCAACGATCTGTCGAAGGAACTGGCGGACGGCCTCGTGGTGCCCGCACTGATCGGCTCGGCCGAGCGCGACAACGGCATCCGTCGTCTGCTCAAGGCGCTGCGCCATGAAGTGCCGGAGGTGGATGCGTGCGCCGCGCGGCTCGGCGTGAAAACGAATGGCGAGACCATCGTGCAAATTCTCAAAACCTACAATGGCGCGCATGGCAAGCTGAGCCTCGCGCGCATTCTCTCGGGCACGTTGAAAGACGGCACCGTTCTGCACCGCCGTGACGGTTCCGATGCCCGCATCGGCGGCATGTTTGCGCTCAAGGGCGAAACGCAAACCAAACTCACCGATGCAAAAGCGGGCGATACCGTCGCGCTCGGCCGCCTCGAAGGCGTAGCCACCGGCGAAACGCTGTCATCCGCCAAAGGCATGAAATTGCCGAAAGCGGGAATCGAGCAATTATCGCCCGTCTATGCGCTTGCCATCGAAACCACCGACCGCAAGGACGAAGTGAAGCTCACCGCGGCCATCGCCAAATTGCGCGAGGAAGACCCGTCGCTGATCTTCCTGCAAAACGCGGAGCTGCAGGAAATGGCGCTTGCCGGGCAGGGCGAGATTCATCTCAAAGTCGCCGCCGAAAAGCTGCAAAGCAAATACGGGCTGAAAGTCACCACGCATCAGCCGAAAATTCCCTACAAGGAAACCATCCGCAAAGCGGGCAAGCAGCATGGCCGTCACAAGCGCCAATCCGGCGGCCACGGCCAGTTCGGCGACGTGCATATCGAAATCCGTCCGCTGCCGCGCGGCACGGGCTTCGTGTTCGAGGATCATATCAAAGGCGGCGTGGTGCCGCGCCAGTTCATTCCGTCCGTCGAAAAAGGCGTGATCGATTTTCTGAAACAGGGACCGCTCGGATTTCCCGTCGTCGATCTCGCGGTGACGCTGGTGGACGGCTCCTATCACACCGTGGATTCCTCCGACGCTGCGTTCCAGACCGCGGCCCGCATCGCCATGCAGGAAGGCATGCCGAATTGTTCGCCCGTTCTGCTCGAGCCGGTGATGCGCGTGAAAATCCATGTGCCCAACGACGCGACGTCGAAAGTGAATGCGGTTGTCAGCGGCCGTCGCGGACAATTGATGGGTTATGATTCGCGCCCCGGCTGGAAAGGCTGGGATACGGTCGAGGCGCAGATGCCGCTCGCCGAACTCCACGATATCATCATCGATCTGCGTTCGCTGACCCAAGGCGTCGGCACCTATGAATTGGAATTCGACCATCTGGCCGAACTGACCGGAAAACTCGCCGATCAGGTGGTAGCCACGCACAAGGCGGCGGCGTAATATCGAGGCACGATTTCGCCGGAGGGAGCACGATGTCAGAGGTAACATGGACGATTCACGGGCGTGAATTCGCCAATTGCAACTGCAATTACGGCTGTCCGTGCCAGTTCAACGCCCTGCCGACGCATGGCCATTGCTGCGCCGTGGTCGGCATTCAGATCGACCGCGGCCATCACGGCAAGACGAAGCTCGATGGCCTGCGCCTTGCCGGAATCTTCCGCTGGCCGGGGCCGATCCACATGGGCAGCGGCGAAGCCCAGCCGATCGTGGACAGCCGCGCCGATGACGCCCAGCGCGATGCGCTGCTGCGCATCATGAGCGGGCAGGACACCAAGCCCGGCGCCACCATGTTCAACGTCTTCGCCTCCATGCTGACCACGGTGCATCCGCCCGTTTTCACCGGCATCGATTTCGCCGTCGATGTCGAAAAGCGCCGCGCGCATCTGAAGGTGAAGGATTATATCGACCAGCGCGGCGAGCCCATCGTCAATCCGGTGACGGGCGCGGAATTTCGCGGCCGCATCGATCTTCCCAACGGCTTCGAATACACCATCGCGGAAATGGGCCGCGGCTGGTCGAAGACGCAAGGGCCGATCCAGCTCGACCTTGCCGATTCCTACGGCCAGTTCGCCGAGCTTCATCTCAATCAGGACGGCGTGATCCATTAATGAGCGATGCCGCGCTGACGGCCGTCTTGAAGCGCGACCGCGCCATCGTGCTTGCGGCGCTGGTGGCGCTTACTGCGTTGTCATGGGCTTATGTCCTGTGGCTCGCTGCACGCATGTACGCGCCTTCGCCCGACATGCCTTCGATGACGATGGCGCAGATGGCGGCGATGATGTCGCCGGGCTTCACGCCATGGACGCCCGCGCACGCCCTTTTCATCTTCGCCATGTGGGCGGTGATGATGGTGGGCATGATGACGCCCTCGGCCGCGCCCATGATCCTGATCTATACGCAGGTCGCGCGCCAGGCGAACACGCTTGGAAAGCCGTTCGCATCGGCGGCGTGGTTCGCTTGCGGCTATCTTGTGGCCTGGACGTTGTTCGCGGCCCTTGCCGCCGCCGCCCAATACGGTCTCGAACGCGCGGCTCTGCTCGACACCATGATGGTGAGCGCAAGCCGTTACTTCGGTGGCTCGGTTCTGATCGCCGCCGGCATTTACCAATGGACGCCGCTCAAGCATGCCTGTCTTGCGCGGTGCCGCGCGCCGCTTTCCTTCATCCAGCATCATGGCGGGTTTCAGGCGAGCGGGCCGGGCTCGCTGCGGCTCGGCTTCGTTCACGGGCTGGATTGCATCGGCTGCTGCTGGGCCTTGATGGCGCTTCTGTTCGTGGGCGGGGTGATGAATCCGCTCTGGATCGCGGGCCTTACAATTTTCGTGCTTGCGGAGAAAATGCTTCCCGGCGGCCGGATCGTCTCATGGGTGGCCGGCGCGCTCGCCGTCGCGGCCGGAATTTGGCTGATCTGGCCGATGTAACAAAGCCGCGCGCCCGCGCGAAACAGAGGAGCCAAGCCGGAGGACAATCATGCTCATCCGTTCCCGACCAAGCTGGTTCCTGCCCGAAAGCGCGGCCACGCCCGAAGCCGCCTTCTTCAACCGGCGCCATCTCATCAAGGGTGCTGGCGCGATTGCCGCGAGTGTCGCGCTCGCCGCCTGCAACTCCAAGCCCGCCAAGGCGAATAAGCCCGAGGCCGATCCGTCCGCGAAATTCTATCCCGCCAGGCGCAACGACGCCTTCAAGCTCGACCGCGCGATCTCCAAAGAGAATGTGGTGGAAACCTACAACAATTATTACGAATTCGGCACGCAGAAGCAGATCTATAACGAAGCGCAGGCGCTGCCCATTCGCCCGTGGAGCGTGAGCATCGAAGGCATGGTGGAAAAACCGTTCACCATCGCCATCGACGATCTCATCGCCAAGATGCCGCTGGAAGAACGGCTCTATCGCCACCGTTGCGTGGAGACATGGGCGATGGCCGTGCCGTGGACGGGATTTCCGTTCCACAAGCTGATCGATCTCGCAAAGCCGCTGTCGGGCGCGCAATATGTCGAGATGCAAACCTTCATGAAGCCCGATGTTGCCGATGGCCAGCGCCAGCCCTGGTATCCCTGGCCTTACACCGAAGGCCTCACCATGGCCGAGGCGATGAACGATCTCGCCTTCCTCGTCACCGGCGTTTACGGCAAGCCGCTGCCGAAACAGATGGGCGCGCCGCTCAGGCTGGCGACGCCGTGGAAATACGGATTCAAATCGGTGAAGGCGATCGTGCGCTTCCGGTTCCAGAACAACCGCCCCAACACCTATTGGGAAACCGTCGGCCCCGACGAATACGGCTTCTGGGCGAATGTGAATCCGGCGGTGGCGCATCCGCGCTGGAGCCAGGCGAGCGAGGAATTGATCGGCACGGGCGGCGAAACCGTGCCCACCAAAATCTTCAACGGCTATGGCGAGCAGGTGGCCGGAATTTACAAGGACATGAAGCTGGGCGATTTGCTCTATCGCTGAGAATACGCTTGACGTAATACATCAAACGTATTATTGTCGCCCGGCATGATCCGGTCCTGGGCGAATAGCGCTACGCGAAAATTCGCCGAAACGGGGAAGGCGAAATTCCCCGGCCTGGAACGGGCACGCGCGGATGCTTTGCTCCAATTGCTCGATAATGCCCGCTCGTTGAAGGACATCGATCCGCTGAAAAGCGTCGGGCTGCACAAGCTGAAGGGCAAGCGCAAGGAACAATGGGCCATAACCGTAAACGGACCGTGGCGCATCTGTTTCAAGTTTGAGGATGGAGATGCGTATGAAGTCGAAATCGTCGACTATCACTAGGAGCGGTTCGCTGCGCCCCGTTCATCCCGGCGCGATCCTCGCGATGGAGATGGAGGCGCGCGGGCTATCGGCGCTGGCGCTGGCGTTGAAGCTGCGCGTGCCGGCCAACCGCATTTCCGAAATCGTCGCCGGGCGGCGCGGCATCACGCCGGAAACGGCGCTGCGGCTCGGTCATTTTTTCGGCACGGGCGCGGAAATCTGGAGCAGGCTTCAGGTTGCCTACGATCTGGCGATGGCCGAACGCGAACATGGCGCCGCTATCCGCCGCGAAGTCCAAGCCGCCTGAATAAAAAAACGCCGGAGCGAGGGGACACTCCGGCGTTAAAGTGCATTTGAATCCGGTCTCGCTTCCGGGGGGCGGAGAACGAAACCGGCGAAGGTTGGACCTTCGAAACACCGCCGCAATTGGGGGGCAATAGAGGCGGTGATGTTGAAATATGCCTCTCGCGCGACGTTTTCAATAAGTACTTGCCGCAATCCTGTGACTGTAAGACTTCGATAAAACTGTCTGAGAATGACACGCGTGTCAGTAAAGAGAATGACACGCGTGTCAGTAACGCCAGTCTTTTGCAGCTTTTACAAGGAAGTCGCGGAAGGCGGCGACGCGCTTGGACTGGCGCATGGCGTCCGGATAGACGAGGTGGACGTCGAAGGACGGGCCTTCCACATCGGGCAACACGCGCACCAGATGGGGCCGGGTTTCGGCGAGGTAGTCGGGCAGGGCGGCGAGCCCCACCCCCGATTCCACGGCGTGCAGGATACCCGTCATATTGTTGATGCGCAGCGTGCGCGCGCTTCCGTTGGGGCCGAGCCTGCGCGTGGTTTCGATCAGCCAGTTCACGTCGCGGATTTCGGGCGCGGCCGTCTCGCCATAGGAGATCAGCGTGTGCTTGAGCAGATCGTCGAGGCTCTGCGGCACGCCCGTGCGCTCCAGATAATCCTTCGCCGCGTAGAGATGGTAATGCACGGTGAAGAGCTTGCGCTGAATGAGGTCGGCCTGGATCGGCGCGCGCATGCGAAGCGCCAGATCGGCCTCGCGTTGCGCCAGATCGAGTTCGCGATCCTCGAACAACAGATGCACCTGAAGCTCGGGAAATTCGAGCATGAATTCCTTCAGCCGCGGCAGGAGCCAATAGGTTCCGAGCCCGTGGCTGGACGTGATCTTCAGCGAACCGCGCGGGGCTGCCTGCACGTTCTTCAAAGCTTCTTCGGCTTGCGCCAGCCGCCCGAGCACATCGGATACCGCGCCATAAAGCAGCTCGCCTTCGTCGGTGAGCGTCAGCCCGCGCGCGTGGCGCTGGAACAGCGGCGTTGCGATTTCTTCTTCGAGCGCGCTGATCTGCCGGCTCACGGCGGATTGGCTGAGCGCCAGCATCTGGCCCGCATGCGTGAAGCTTCCCGCGGAGGCCACGGCGTGAAAGATGCGAAGCTTGTCCCAATCCATGACGCCTCCCGGCAGACGCCTATATCAATGCCCGCCCGCCAAAAATCTTTCCGCTTCCAGTGCTGCCATGCAACCCATGCCGGCGGCGGTGACCGCCTGGCGGAACACCTTGTCCTTCACATCGCCCGCCGCGAACACGCCGGCCACGCTGGTGCGCGTCGAATCCGGCGCGGTCTTGATGTAGCCGTCGGCATCCATATCGAGCTGGCCTTTGAACAGTTCCGTGGAAGGCGAGTGACCGATGGCGATGAAGAGCCCGTCGATCTCGAGCGCGCGAATTTCGCCGGATTTCACGTTGCGCACCCGCAAGCCCGTCACGCCGCGCGGATCGTCCGTTCCGAGCACTTCCTCGACCACGTTGTCGTAAAGCACTTCGATTTTCGGATTGGCGTGCAGGCGCGCCTGGTTGGTTTTGTCGGCGCGCAATTCCTCGCGGCGATGGATCAGCGTCACCTTGTCCGCGAAATTGGTGAGGAACAGCGCTTCCTCGACCGCCGTATTGCCGCCGCCGATCACTGCCACGCGCTTGCCGCGAAAGAAGAAGCCATCGCAGGTGGCGCAAGCCGAAACGCCGAAGCCCTTGAATTTTTCTTCGGACGGAATGCCAAGCCAATTGGCCTGCGCGCCGGTCGCGATGATCAGCGTCTTTGCGTGATAGCGGTCGCCGGAATCGCCCACGAGCGTGAAGGGCCGCCGCGCCAGATCGACGCTCGCGATCATGTCCTGAATCATCTTGGTGCCGACATGCTCGGCCTGCGCCTGCATCTGCTCCATCAACCAGGGGCCCTGAATGGCCTCGGCGAAGCCCGGATAGTTCTCGACTTCCGTCGTGATGGTGAGCTGGCCGCCCGGCTGAAGGCCTGCGATCAGCACGGGCTCCAGCATGGCGCGGGCGGCATAGATGGCGGCGGTGGCGCCGGCCGGTCCGCTACCCAGAATGACAACCTTGTGAGGCGCGGACATGGACGCTTTCCCCCTTCAACCCCTGATATCGGGAGCGGCCGCCGAAAGGTCAAGAAGCTTGAGAATTGCCCGAGCGGCGCGGCCCGTTTCGTCGAGCTTTTCGTAAGACCAGTTCTCGATTTTGCCTGTGAAGGGCCGCGCGATTCCCCGCCGCGCCAGCGACTCATGGAATTGGCGGAATTTCGCCGAGCCGCCCGGCAGCGGGTAGATGTGCACGGGCTTGCCCGTCGCCGCCGCCTCGCAGGCCATGTTGACCGAATCGGCGGTGACGATGAAGGCGTCCGCCCAGGCCAGCAATCCCAGATAGGGATTCTCGCCTTCGCCGTCCCAGAGGATCGCATCGCTGCCTTCCAGCGCTTTGCGGATGATGGCGACATTCTCCGTGCCCGTGCGCCGCGAGGCCGTAATCATCAGGCCGGATGTCTTCGCGAGATCGGCGAGCGATTGCGCAAGTGCGCGCGCTTCGTCCGTCCCGAAGCGATAGGCTTTGTTCTTTCCGCCGAGCAGCACGGCGATGCGCGGCGCTCTCATCTTCTCGAAGCGCGGCGCGAAATGCGCGCGCGCTTTTTCCAATGACGCGGGCGAGATGCGGTTGGGACTTCCCAGCAGCGGCAGCACATTGGGTCCCACGAGCCCGTCATGCTCCGGCGGGATCACGAGATTGAAGATCGCCGGATTCACCCGCGGATGCTGGCACTGCACGGTAAGGGTGTGCCCGCCGCTGGCTTTCCGGATCGCGCGCATGAAGGGAATGCTCTGCCGCCCGCAACCGATGGCGACGCGCGGCCAGGGTGAATTCACTTTGTCCGATCCGGGCGAAACGAGCTTAAAGGGCGCGATCGGCAGGTGGGAGGCCAGCCGGTTCCAAGGCCAGCGCAGTTCCACCCGCTTCACGGCCACGGGCATCCCCAGCCGTTCGGCCAGGCCAAGCGCTTGATTCTCCATGCCCGCCGTGCCGTCGGTGATGACCCAGCAGGGCTCGGTTGCTTGGAGTTGAGGTTCTGGGGACACTTACTTTCTCAACATCGAAATATTATTGCGCGGATCGCGGGGCAGGAGTTTAATACACGCGACGCAATCGCACGGATATTCCCATGGAACACCACAGGTTGGATTCCATCGATCTCAGGATTCTTTCCGAACTTCAGAATAACGGCCGCATCACCAATGTAGAACTATCCCGCCGCGCCAAGATTACCGCGCCGCCCTGCCTGCGGCGAATGCGCGCGCTGGAAAAGGCCGGTTACATCCGCGGCTATCACGCCGATCTCGACAGCAAGATGCTGGGCTTCGAGGTGACGGGCTTCGTGTTCGTCGGCCTTTCGAGCCAGGCGGAGGCCGACCTCAAGCAGTTCGAGGAGCAGGTGCGTTCGTGGTCCACGGTGCGCGAGTGCTTCATGCTGTCGGGCGAGGTGGATTTCCTGCTGAAGATCGTGGCGAAGGATTTATCGTCCTTTCAAAGCTTCGTGACCGAAACGCTGACGGCGGCGAAAAACGTGGCGAGCGTCAAGACGGCGCTGGTGATCCACCCTTCGAAGCGCGAGCCCGGCGTGCCGATCGAGGTGAAGTAAAACATTGTCATCCCGGAAATGCGCGCCAGCGCATTATCCGGGACCCACCGGGCCACCTTCTCCGTGGGTCCCGGGTCGCGCTTGCTTCCGCCTTCGCCAAGGCTACGGCGGACAAGTGGCCGGGATGACAATGAAGGGGAAATTCGGAAGTCATGTAATGTTTCCGCCGCTGAATTCGTATGTAACTGCGTAACCACCAAGAGCGCCGCCAATGACACTTCGCAAACTGCCATGGCTCGACCGCGCCGGCCGTTTCTCGCCGTTAAAGGCTGCCGTCTTTGCGGGATTGTTTTTGCCCGGCCTCGCCGCGGCGGTCGATCTGGCAGACGGCACATTCGGCGCCGAGCCGTCCAAGCAGGTGATCCACGCCTTCGGGCTCTGGACGTTCCGGTTGATCTTGCTCGCGTTGCTCGTCACGCCCGCGATGCAGATATTCAAATTCCCGAAGCTGCTGATCGTGCGGCGCATGATCGGGGTCGCGGCGTTCGTCTATGGCGCGCTGCATCTTTCGGCTTATGTCGTGCAGCAGCATTTTGATCTGGCGAAAGTGGCAAGCGAGATTTACCTGCGCTTCTATCTCGCCATTGGATTGAGCGCGCTCCTGATATTGCTGGCGCTTGCCGTCACCTCGACCGACGCGATGATAAGGCGCATGGGCTCGCGCAACTGGAATTGGCTGCATCGCCTGGTTTATGCCGCGGCGATCCTGGCGCTGATCCATTATGTCATCCAGTCCAAGCTCGACGTCACCGAGCCCACCATCTTCGGCGGCATTCTTATCTGGCTGATGCTTTATCGCGTGGTGCTGTGGACGGCGGGCGTCAAGCGCGCCGCGCAGCCGCTGACATTGTTCGCGCTCGCTATCGCATCCTGCGCGCTCACGATGACCGGAGAAGCCGCGATCTACTCGTTCTTCACGCCCATCGACGGCGGGCGCGTATTCGACGCCAATTTCTCGCTCATCGCGGGCCTCAGGCCCGGCTGGTATGCGCTTCTGTTCGGGCTTACGGTTGCGGCAGCGGCCGCTCTGAAGGATTTTCGCTTCGCGCCGGCAAAGATCGCGCCGCAAGCCCGGCGCTGAGCCCGATGACGAAGGCAATCATGCGATCGGTCACCGATCCCGACACGTTCATCTCGAAACAGGTGTAGACGAACAGGCCGAGCCACACCGCGCCATGCGCGAACGCAATCTCGCGCGCGCGCCGCAGCGCCGCCGCCAGTGCCGAAACGATCGCGCCCACGAACAGCGCAAAGCCGGCCAGCCCATTCTCCGCCAGCACTTCGAGGAAAACATTGTGCGGATAAATGCCGAGCGACTCGATATTGTTGGCGGATTCCTGAAACGCGGCCAAACCTGCGCCCACCACGGGATGCGCATCGGACATCGCAAGTGCTGCGGCCCACAATGCGTGGCGCCCCGTCTTGTCGGTGAGCGAATTGGCGATGGTTGTCAGCCTTTCGATGCCGCGCAATTCGAGCAGCGATCCGAGCAGCAGCAATAGGCCCGCGAGCAACGGAAGCGCCACAAGCGCGCGCCACAATCGCGCGGCCTGCGGCGTGCCCCAATAGAAGAACATCGCAAAGCCCAGCACGGACGCTTGCGCGAGCCCGCCCGCGATGGCGGCGCCGCGCCCGCCGCCCGCGAGCGTCGCGATGGTGAGAACCAGCCACGCAGCACCCCATGCCGGCTTTGCGAAGCGTCCGCCGCCATCCGAGAGAAGCCGCACCAGCGCCACCATCGCGGCGAGCGAAACGCATTGCGTGGTCGCCTGATAGGCGCTTGTGAAGGTTTGCAGCGCCTGGGCGGCATTCGCGTCCAGATGCGGCGGGCGGTTGCTATAAATGAAAATCGCAAGCGCGGTGATGAGCCCGATCGCGAACAGCGTGCGCAGGAACGCATCGAACGCGTCCGCCGCGAAGCCCACGCAGATGCCGAGCAACAGGAACAGCATCGAAACGCCGAGCAGAAGGCCGAGCTTGCCGCCCACCAGATCGACAGCGGAAGTCCATGTCGCGCTTAGCGTCGCCCACAAAACCAGCGCCAGCCAGAATCCCAGCGGCGCAAGCACTGCGCCGGTTACGCCGAAGCGGGGAACAAGCCGGACCAACGCCATCGCTCCCGCAGCGCCTGCCAGCGCCATCAGCGGCGCGCCGAGAACGGGCGGAATGCCGAACGCCGCATAAAGCGGCACCTCGACTGCGCCGGAACTGAGCGAGAGCGCAACGCAGGCGCCCGCGAAATGCTCAACGCTCGGCCGCGGCAGGCGCCAGTTCCACATGTCCGCCACATTGGCCTCTCATGGCCTCGCGATAGCAGCGCACGAACAGCGCCGCGAACAGAAGAAAGAAGAAAATCCCCGACAGGATCGTCAGGGTCAGCACGCGCGGCGGAAAGCTCGGTCTGTCGGGCGCGTAAGGCTGCGAGATCACGATGGCCGCCACATTGGCGCCCGAGCGCAGAACCAGCAGCGAGCGGTCGATCGATCCCAGAATGCCGTAGATGATCTGGCGTTCCTGCTCGTCCGACGCCGTGTTAAGGAAGGAAAGACCGAATTCCTTTTCCTTCTTGAATTGCGCGATCGCGGTGCCGCGAAGGATGTCTTCGTCGTCGGCGTGAATCTGCTTAAGCAGAAACGTCGCGCCGTCCGCACTCGGATAGCGCAGGCTGATGGTCCATGTGCGCACGTCGACATCCTGATCGACCGAAATATGATCGGTCAGCCAGTTCAGCACTTTGCGGATTTGCGCATCTTCGTCCGGCGCAGCCCCGCCCGAAAGAAAATCCTTCACCGCATCGAGCCAGCTCGCGCTCGCATCGCCGATCGCCTGCATGGCCTGCGGATTGCGCACGAGCCTGCGCGCGATTTCCGGGCTCTTGAGCAGCTTGACGAAGGCGGCCATTTGCGGCGGCGGGCCTTCGGTCAGGGAAAATGGCGCGCGGATGGAAAATCCAGGCGTCGACATCAGCGTGGAAGGATCGGTGAGCGAGGATTCCACCGGCGTCACCACCATCGTCGCCACATATTGGCGCGGGATCAGAAGCGTCACGAGCAATGCGAGCAAAAGCGCCGCCGTTGCGGCGAGCGCGGCCGTGCGCCGGTTGGCGCGCATCCACGACCACATATCGGCGAACAATTCCCCAAGCGCCGGACCCGCCTGTCCGGCAATTGATTTGGCCATGCCCGCCTCGATTCGCCAGCGATTGCCGCAACGAGTACACGCCCCGCGCCGCGATCTCAAGCTGGCCGCTAATCCTGAAGTTCGCGGGCGTGAGTCTCGGGCAGGAAGAACAGCGTGAACACAAATCCCAATCCCGAAACGATCACGGGATACCACAGCCCCGCATAAAGATCGCCCGTCGCCGCCACGATGGCGAACGCCGTGGCGGGCAAAAATCCGCCGAACCAGCCGACGCCGACATGATAGGGAACCGAAAGCGCCGTGTAGCGGATGCGCGTGGGGAAAAGTTCCACCAGCGCCGCGGCCTGCGGGCCGTAAAGCGCCGTCGCCGCCACGATGAAGAAGAGGAGCACCGCGAGCACGCGCGCGAAATCGATTTTGTCCGGCGCGGCCGCATCGGGATATCCGGCATGCGCGAGCGCCGCTTTCAGTTTCGCACCGAAATCCTTTTGTGCCGCGGCAAGCCGATCCGCCGAAAGCCCGCGCCCATCGGGGCTCGCGATCGTTTCATTGCCGATGCGCACGGTCGCAAGCGTTCCTTCCGCCGCGCTTACATTGCGATATCCGATCCCCGCGCCCGCCAGCGCCGCCTTGGCGATGTCGCAGGAGGTGACGAATTTCGCCTTCCCGATCAGATCGAATTGCAGCGAGCAATCTTCGGGCGCGGCCGTCACGATCACCGGCGCATTTGCGGCGGCTTCCGTCATCGCAGGATTGGCCGCTGCATTCAGCATCTCAAACCCCGGAATGAATCCGAGCGTCGCCATGGCAAGGCCGAGCAGCATCACCGGCTTGCGCCCGATCGCATCCGAAATCCACGCGAAGAACATGTAAAGCGGCAGGCTCGCCAGCGTCACGATCATGATGAGGAAATTCACCGTCGCCGGCTCAACCTTCGTGATGCGCTCGAGGAAGAACAGCGTGTAGAACTGCGCCGTGTACCACACCACGCCCTGGCTGGTGAGAAGGCTCAGGAACGCCACGATCACGATCTTCAGATTGGCGCGATTAAGGAATGCGTCGCGCAACGGCGCTTTGGATTGCGTGCCTTCTTCCTGGATGCGCCGGAAGGCGGGCGATTCCTGAAGCTTGAGGCGGATCCATAAAGAAATCAGAAGCAGGATCACCGACAACGCAAAGGGAATGCGCCAGCCCCACGCCGCGAATGCGTCTTCGCCCATCGCCGTTCTGATTGCGAGGATCACCAGCAATGCCAGCAACAATCCGATTCCGGCCGCGGTTTGAATCCAGCCCGTGGCCGCTCCGCGGCGTTTGGCGCTCGCATGCTCGGCGACGTAGATCGCAGCGCCGCCATATTCTCCGCCGATGGCGAAGCCCTGCAACACGCGCACGGTCACGAGAATGAACGGCGCGCTCGCCCCGATGCTCGCGGTATCGGGCAGGAACGCAACCGCGAAAGTGGCAAGGCCCATCACCGTGATGGTGACGAGGAAGGTTCGCTTGCGGCCCACGCGGTCGCCGAACCAGCCGAACACCACCGCGCCGAACGGCCGCGCCACGAATCCGGCGGCGAATGTCAAAAGCGCCAGCAGATAGCCTTGCGCTTCGCCCACGCCCGAAAAGAAATGTTTGGCGATGATCGCGGCCAGCGATCCGAAGATGAAGAAATCGTACCACTCGAACACGGTGCCCGCGGCCGATGCCGCCACGACCAGCCCCATGCGGCTTTGCGCCTGCGCTTGGCTCATGCACGATCCTCCCCCGAAGCGGTTCTAATGCGAATCGGGCGTTGACGCGATGGGTATTATCCGTCAGCGCCAATACGCCGGCGGGCGGCCCATAGCCGAATCCAAACGGATGAGTCTATGATCGCCTCACAGCTACCGCATCATTGATTGCCGCCCATGACTTTGCGCCGCACCATCGAAGCCGTCACCCAGCTCGCCGCAAAGGGCGGTGTCGCGAACTATGCCATCGCCGGTGCCATTGCCGCTCTGAATTACATCGAGCCGATGCTGACGGAAGACCTCGACATTCTCATATCGGTAGACGGTTTCGAAAAACGCAGTTCGGGATTGTTGCTGCTCGGTCCGATTGAAAAAGCCCTTGCGGACATGGGCTACACGGAAAGGACGAATGTCGGCTACAAAATCGAAGGATGGCCCGTCCAATTCCTGCCCGTATCTTCTCCCTTGGACGAGGAAGCCCTCGAGCAAGCCATTGAAATCGATGTTGCCGGTAAGGGTGAAGCGCACCTTAAGGCCCGCTGCCTGCGCGCGGAACACGTCGTGGCGATTGCTCTGAAAGTGGGCCGTCTCAAGGACTTGGCGCGAATTCAGGCCTTCCTGGAACAGGACGCGGTGGATTTGAAACGCTTGAAAAATGTGCTTGAGAGGCACAATTTGATGGGTGCCTGGAAAGAGTTTTGTATCAAAGCTGCCATCAAGAATCCGCTGGGAACAGGATGATGTCCGGCAAGCAATATCCCGATAATTCCGAAATCTTCGCCCGCAAGGCCGAAGGCCGGCGGGAACGCGCGCGACTGACATTCGCCGAGAAGCTTGCCGCCATGGATGCATTGCGAGAGCGCGTCGCGCCTATCGTCCGCGCGCGCGAGGCGCGCAGGCGTGGAAATAAATTTCCCGCTACCCCTTGAACCGTCACGGTCGAATACCCATTTGCCTTATCTCCCCGAAGTTTCGTTCCGAAAACATCCGGTCCTGACAGACCGGCGCGGGAGAGCACGTGTTGCACCGGTCTTCGAAAAAGGCCGAAATTGACGAAGGGAGGAGTCTGCCCAAAACGGCATGCAAAATTGAATCCGTAACTAACCCGCCGGTCAGTTACGCCGCGCCCGGAATCTTCTTGGGCGGCGAGGGCACGGCATCGACCTTGCCGCCATGCGCCTTGGCGATCTCGCGCGCCATCAAGACGCGCGGGCGGTCGAACACGAAGGCGTTGAGCACCATGTTGCAAGTCTCGCCGTCGTCGGAGAGCGGCAGATAGATGGAATCGAACTGTTCGTAGCCGGCCGCGATCCAGCCTGCGTCGCCGAACACGCGCATGGGGATTTTGTCGCGCGCGGTCTTGCGGAAGATCGCCTTGACGCCTTTGACCGCGCCGGGGCCGCCCTCTGCGAAGGCTTCGCTGATCGTCATGCCGGTGGGCTCGCGCAGGAAATATTGGGTGACGAGCGTGCCCACGAGGCGGAAACGGAAATCTTCCATGCCGGGCAGAACCTCGGCCATGTTCACCCAGCCCAGATGCTCGCGCAGGTCCGACGGCTTGATGTCGTTGCGCGACGGCATCATGCGCCCCGCGCGCTTGACGTCCCAATAGCTGCGCAGGAACTGCAATGTCGGATGGTCGAGCTTTACGGGATTGATTTCCGATCCCACGCTCTCAAGACGTTCAGCCATCGTTCGGCCCAAGGCAACACACCGCGCGATGGTATCGGCGCACGATTAATCAATGGTTGAGAGCGCGATTTTTCCGCTTAACTCCAGTAGAAATCGGGGGCGTCCATTACGCCGCGGGTTGTGCCAGCGTGCTGTGACGCATCGCGTAAAATACATACACAACAAGACCTAAGCCGTTCCAGATGAAGAAGCGCGTTTGAGTAACGCCCGGCAGATTCCAGAATAGATACACACATCCCAGAATTGCGAGCGGGCCGATCAGCCACCACAAGGGCGTGCGAAATATTCGCGCACGCGCGGGTTCGCGAAGTCTTAAAATCATCATGGATGCTGCAACCGCAATAAACGCGCAAAGCGTTCCGGCATTGGCGAGCTCGGCGATCTCCTTGAGCGGCAGGAAACCGGCGATGGCTGCGGCAATTGCGCCCGTGATGACGGTCATCAAAACCGGCGTTCCCGTTCTGGGATTCACGGCAGACCATGCGCGCGGCAGAAGCCCGTCGCGCGCCATGACGAAGAAGATGCGGCTCTGGCCGTACATGAACACCATGATGACGGTGGGTAGCGCCACGATCGCCGCGGTTGCGACCAGTGTGGCGGCCAGGGGATGGTTGAGCACGCGAAGCGCGAGCGCGAGCGGTTCGGCACTTTGCGCCAGCCGCGAGGCGGGCAGCGCGCCGATGGCGGACGCGGCCACCACCATGTAGATGGCCGTGCACAGCACCATCGAGCCGACGATGCCGATGGATAAATCGCGCGCCGGGTTCCTGGTTTCCTCGGCGGCGGTGGAGATCGTGTCGAAACCGTAAAACGCGAAGAAGATCAGCGAAGCGGCCGGAACGATGCCGAGCTTGGCGCCGTCCGGCCCGAGGCTGAACGTGCCGTGCGGCGCGAAAGGCGAAAAATGCGAAGCATCGAACGCAGGCAGCGTCAGCAGCACGAACGCGCCGAGTGCCGCCAGCTTCACCAGCACCAGAATGAAATTCACGGTCGCGCTCTCGCGCGTGCCGATCACCAGCAACGCCGCAACCGCAAAGGAGATCAGCACAGCCGGAAGATTGACGATGCCGCCGCCCGCGGGCCCAGCAAGCAGCGCGGCCGGAACGCCCCAATGTTCGCTCACCATCACGCCCGATGCGTAGGCCGACCAGCCGACCGAAACTGCGCCGCAAACCACCGTGTATTCCAGGATCAGGCTCCAGCCGACGATCCACGCGATCAACTCGCCCATCACGGCGTAGGAGTAGGTGTAGGCGCTGCCCGCCACCGGCATCATGGTCGCCATCTCGGCGTAAGCCAGCGCCGCGCACGCGCACACAACTCCCGCCAGCGCGAAGGAGAGGATCACGGCAGGCCCGGCGAGCCCCGCGCCGATGCCCGTCAGCGTGTAGATGCCCGTGCCCACGATGGCGCCCACGCCCATCGCCATCAGATGCGGCCAGCTCAGTGTGGGCTTCAGGCGGCGCTCGCCTTCGCCGCCCGACACGGATTGAAGCGATTTCCTGCGGTTCCAGGCGGCCATGCTTTTCCCCTTGCGTTGCCGTTGCGTCATGTGGCGCTCGCGCGAAACGCACGTCAATATCGCGGCACCGGGCAAGGGATGGAGCGCATCATGGAGATTAACGGCATTGCGCATATCTACATCACGGCGGGCGATTTTCCCCGCGCGCGCGAATTCTATGGCAAGCTTCTGCCGTTTCTGGGCCTGAAGCCGATCCTCGACATGGATCAGATTTATTACTGCATCGGCGGGCGCACGGGCGTGGGCATCGCCGCACCGGGCGCGGAATATAAAGGCCAGCGATTCGTGCAGGAGCGCGTCGGCCTGCATCACATCTGCTTCCGCGCGCGCGAGCGGGCCCATATCGACGAGGCGCATGAATTCCTCAAAGGGATCGGCGCGAAAATCGTCCACGGGCCCAAGGAGGATTTCTATGCGCCCGGCTATTACTCGGTGTTGTTCGAAGACCCCGATGGCGTGCGCCTCGAAATCAATCACATCCCCGGCAAGGGCCTGCTTACCGAGGAAAAACCGCCTGTCTAGGTATAACTGACATATTGTCAGTTCTGCTGGAACCTGCTAGGGAGGGGGCAGGAGACAAGCCGTGGCACCAGAGCAAATTGGACAGCATTTCGACGTCATCATTGTGGGTGCGGGACTTTCCGGCATCGGCGCTGCATACCATTTGCAGCGCGACTGCCCTGAGAAGACTTACGCCATTCTGGAGGGCCGCGACGCCATCGGCGGCACGTGGGATCTGTTCCGCTACCCCGGCATCCGCTCGGATTCGGACATGTACACGCTCGGCTATTCCTTCAAGCCGTGGGAGAACGCCAAGGCCATCGCAGACGGTCCCTCGATCCGCGAATATGTGCGCGAGACGGCGCGCGAAAACGGCATCGGCGAGCACATCCGCTTTCATCATCAGGTGAAACGCGCGTCGTGGTCGAGCGATGAAGCGCGCTGGACGGTGGAGGCCGAAAGTGCGGGGCGCATGGTGCGGCTCACCTGCAATTTCCTCTTCATGTGCAGCGGCTATTACGATTATGCGAACGGCTACACGCCGGAATTTCAGGGCACCGAAAAATTCGCCGGCAGAATCGTGCATCCGCAGCACTGGCCCGAAAATCTCGATTACGCGGGCAAGCGCGTGGTGGTGATCGGAAGCGGCGCAACGGCCATGACGCTCGTGCCGGAAATGGCGAAGGATGCCGCGCATGTGGTGATGCTTCAGCGCTCGCCGACCTATGTGGTTTCGCGCCCCGCCGAAGACAAGTTCGCCAATTGGCTGCGCAAGAAATTGCCGTCGAAACTCGCCTATGCGATCACGCGCTGGCAGCATGTGTTGCTGCAGCAGTTCTTCTACAGGCTGTCGCGCAAGCGCCCCGAGAAGATGAAGAAATTCCTGCTTGACGAGGTGCGCAAGGAACTCGGCCCCGATTACGATGTGGAGACGCATTTCACGCCGAAATATAATCCGTGGGATCAACGCGTCTGCCTGGTGCCCGACAGCGATCTCTTCCAGTCGATCAAAAGCGGCAAGGCCTCGGTCGTCACCGATCATATCGAGCGGTTCACGCCGAAAGGTTTAATGCTCACATCCGGCAAGGAGCTGGAAGCCGATATCATCGTCATGGCCACGGGCCTCAAGCTGCAATTGTTCGGCGGCATGCAAGTCGTGGTCGACGGCGTGGGCCAGAACATCGCGCAGCACATGAGCTACAAGGGGATGATGTATGACGACATCCCCAATCTCGCCTCCGCCTTCGGCTATACGAATGCGTCGTGGACGCTGAAATGCGATCTCACCTGCGAATATGTCTGCCGCCTCTTGAACTACATGGATGCGCATGGCTATGCGCGGGCCACGCCCAAGCGCGATCCCTCGGTCGGCGAAGCGCCGTGGCTCGATTTTTCGAGCGGCTATGTGCAGCGCGCGCTTGCCATCCTGCCCAAGCAGGGCACCAAGAAGCCGTGGAAGCTCTATCAAAACTACGCGCTGGACATGATGAGCTTGCGTTTTTCGCCGGTCGACGACGGCACGCTGGAATTCGCCAAAGCGCCAGCGGTGCGACAGACCAACGAACGCCCGCAATTGCGGATCGCGAGCTAGCGCCGCCCGTGGATGCTCTCGAATTCGCCCAGCGCCCGAGAGTAGTTGCGGCGCGCGGCGGTCATTACGAAAGCTGGTTCCTGCGCGCCAATCATCCGCGCGAACCGCGTGCCTTCTGGATTCGCTACACGTTGTTCGTGCCGGCCGACGAAAGCGAGCCGCGGCTGGGCGAATTGTGGGCGATTTATTTCGATGGCACGCATCCCATCGCCGCACAACAGGACATTGCATGGCACGACTGCCGCGTTGGGTCAGACGGCCTCGATCTGCAATTCGGCGAAAGCACTTTGCGCTCCGGCGAGGCGAAAGGCGCGGCGCAAGGAAGCCGTCACCGCCTCGAATGGAATTTGCGCTATCGCGGCGGCACAGAACCGCTGCTGCTTTTGCCAGCATCCTTTTACGAGCGTGGATTTCCCAAGGCCAAGGCGCTGGTAGCCCGCCCGCTCGTGCAATTTACCGGCGAGATCGTCGTGGATGGCGAGCACATCGCCATCGAGAACTGGACCGGCAGCGAAAACCACAATTGGGGCACGCGCCACACGGACTCTTATGCCTGGGGGCAGGTCTGCGGCTTCGACAATAATGCAAACGCTTTCCTCGAATGCGCCAGCGCGCGGCTGAAATTCGGACCCCTCTGGTCGCCGGTGATGACGCTTGCGGTGTTGCGGCTCGATAACGAAATCATCGCGTTCAATTCGGTGGCGCGATCATGGCGGCAGAAGGCGCGCTACGCGCCGGGAAGCTGGAATTTCGTGTGCAAGGAGAGCGGCGCAAAGCTCAGTGTGAACATGCACGCCCGCGCGGATGGCATCGTCGCGCTGCGCTATCGCAATCCGCCCGGCGGCATCAAGACGTGCCTCAACACCAAGATCGCGTCTTGCGAACTCACGCTGGAACGCCCCGGCGCGGCGCCCGTGCGCCTGACGAGCGCCCAAGGCGCCGCCTTCGAAATCCTCACCGATGCGCCGCCCGAAAATGGCGTTTACGGCAATTGAAAGCCCGTCGCCTGCCACCCGGTTTCGCGATAACATGGCCGCGCTTTTCAGGGAGACACCGCCATGACAGCCTTCAATTGCGTGCGCTTTCGCGTGAAGCCCGGACGCGATCAGGAATTCCTCGATGCTCATCGCAAGATGAAACACAACTGGCCGGGCATGAAGCAGGCCAACCTCATCAAGACGGGCGATCGCACCTATTGCATCATCGGCGAATGGACCGGCATGGATGCGCTAGCGGCGGCGCGCCCGCACATGATCGCCTCGCTCGATACGTTCCGCGACACGCTCGAGGATCTGGGCGGCGGGCTGGGCGTGACCGATCCGGCGTCTGGTCCGGTGGTGCTGGAGTTGAAATAGCGCGATTGCGGGAAATATTAGCGCGGGTTGGCTTGCCGAGCCGTAGCTCGCGGCCACCAGTCCGCCTTCGCCCTTCGGGCTACGGCGTGACAGCCTTCTCTCGCTTCGCGAGCGAAGGCTGGCGGACAGAGAGGGAGTGTACTAGTTCAATTGAAATAGGGGCTTAACGTGGCGAACCGCGCAAAATCGCCCCTATAGCTTTCAATAGCATATCTTAGTTGTAGCTAACCTGGCGAGGGCTGTTTTCGACCAAGGCGGACACGGCGGTCATCGAAAATTACGGTCGCATCAGATTGATCCTATTTTTTGCGCGAGCGAAATTTGGTTTTGTTCGTCCAGATCGTATCGACAATTTTTTTATAGTGCGTTGCTGTTGCAGAACTGCCGACCCCAGCGCGTTGGCCGTCCAGTCAGATTGAAAGTGAGACAATGGGCGCGATTCTGCAACGGCCAATTCCACATCCGATCGCCGTTAAAAGTGCGTTGCCACATCCCGCCCGGCTTTACTCCTAATCTCTATTGACTCGATAGAGATTATAGGGATTCAATGCTGTCACGCGTGAACGGGGGTTCTCGCTTATTGCGGCGCCGGTGGAGTTTTCCCCCTCTCCACCGGCGCGGCATCGGGCACGGAGTGGGATCGACAGATGAATTACTTACGGAATGGAACTGCTGTCGCGCTGGCGCTGACGGCGCTTCACGGCGGGGTTGCCTTCGCGGCGGACGCGGACGACGCATCCAGGATCGAAGCGTTAAGTCAGCAGGTTGACGATTTGAGCGCGCAGGTCTCCGATCTGAAGCGCAGCACATCGGATCAATACACGGATGTTCAGAACCAGCAGGCCGCATCCGTCAAAACCAGCATCGACAATGGCAGGCTCTCGGTTTCCTCGGCTGACGGAAAATTCACCGCCGCCGTGCGCGTGCTCGGCCAGTTCGATAATGTCTATTATTCGCAAGGTGGGCACGCGGTATCGCTTCCCGCCGCCAACGGCCCCGATCTTTCCAGCGGCTCGAATTTCCGCCGGGCGCAATTGGGCGTGCAGGGCAAGGCGTTCGGCGACTGGTCCTATTACGTCAATTTCGATTTCGGCAGTTCCAAGGGCAATGAGCAGCAGGGCCGCGTGCAATCGGCCTATACGGAGTTCGACGGCTGGGCGCCGTTTGCCGTGCGCATCGGCGCCTATCCGCCGCCCGCGGGCCTCGAAGACGGAACTTCGTCGAGCGACACCATCTTCCTCGAACGCAATTCGCCCGCCGATCTGGCGCGCAACATCGCGGGCGGCGATGGGCGCGATGCGGCGAGCCTGTTCTATACAAGCGATCGCATTTTTGCGGCGCTGTCCTACACCGGCGGCAAGGTTGCCGATACCAGCGTTTATTTCGACGAGCAACAGGCATTGCTCGGCCGCTTGTCGGGCGTTCTTTTTTCGGACAGCGATGGAAAACTGGTCGTCAGCGCGAGCGGTACGTGGGTGCTCAAAGCGCCCGACGCCACCGCTGGTCCCACGAGTGCGCGCAACATCACGCTCTCCGATCCGCCGGAACTCACCGCCGACGACAACGGCATCACGCTCGTCAGCACCGGCGCGCTCAATGCGCAAAACGTTCGCCAGTGGGCCGCCGAATCGGGCGGCAATTGGCAGAATTTCTACGGTCAGGCGGGTTATTTCGGCTATGGGATCGATCGCCGCCAAAGCGCGCTGCCCGATCTCGATTTCAATGGCTGGTATGCGCAGGCGAGCTGGGTCATCACCGGCGAGAGCCGCGGC